>Ga0209499_1001023_pt1 | contig 20216 bp, 19 predicted proteins | sample C_130208_EF_Meta_FD_187306 | JGI IMG/M metagenome (GOLD analysis project Ga0209499, IMG submission 187306) | Freshwater microbial communities from Lake Croche, Canada to study carbon cycling - C_130208_EF_MetaG (SPAdes) (version 2) | ecosystem: Environmental > Aquatic > Freshwater > Lake...
TTATAAAAAATCAAACAGGTGATTCCAAATTAGAATTGGTAGTGGTTAACCCAGGACCTATTTATGGGCCAAGCCTGACAGGGAATTTAGATGCCGAAGCAATGGATTTCTTCAAAAAATTAATAACGGGAAAAGTACCCATGTTACCAAAAGCCTATACTGTTATGTCGGATGTAAGAGATATAGCAGCAATCCATGTGGCAGCATTAGAAAATGAAAAAGCAAACGGCAAGCGTTTCATTGTAACATCAGAAAAACCGTATGCTATGCAAGAAATTGCACAAATTTTAAAATCAAATGGATATGATAAAGTAAGTACCACATTGGCGCCAACCTTTTTACTAAAATTTATGGCCAATTTTAATAGCGAAATGAAGGGAATGTTGCCATTTATTGGAAATACTATAGAAGCTGACGTTAGTAATACGATGGCTATATTTAATTGGAAACCTATTCCCTTTGAAAAAACAGTTCTCGACACGGCTAAATCAGTGGAGACAGTACTTAAAAAATAAATTGAAGTTTATAGAAATAGTATCTAATGGGACTTTTAAAAACGAATAAGCCAAAATGCCAGCCGATAAAAGCGGTTTGGCGTAATGGCGGGTGAAGTGCTTCGTAGAAACTTTTTTTCTACATTTTAAGTGTGTGCTTCGTATGAACATTTGTGGTTAAGATCAGTCACTATACCAAGCCGCAAAACGTAATAAATCAATTACTCATATTCACCAAAATACCATAGATTACCATTTGGATTGTTGCCCGAACAATTAAAATTGGATATTTAGATTTTAAAACCACAACTCTGCTGAAACACCCCTAGCCCCTTTAACTCCATATAATATTAAATTTTAGAATCGTTGAATCTTCGATTTCAAGAGGGGAATTTGACCCTGCTACCATAAAATATTTAGTTTTCAAAACAAAATTTGATTTTCGCTCCTAATTTTTACAGATTTACAAAATTCCGTTTAATTTATTTATGTATTCCTAGCTCCCCTCTTGAGAGGGGTTGGGGGTGTGTTTTATTTTAATTATTCAAACCTTGCTTCAAAAAGAATTGAAAAATGTTTCAATATTTTTGCTTTTACTTCTTCTTCATCTACTTTTTCGACACCCAATTCCACATTTAAAGAAGTTACTGCTTTGCCACGAATACCGCAGGGAATAATGTTGTCAAAATAACCCAAATCTACATTCACATTTAGTGCAAAACCGTGCATGGTTACCCAGCGGGAAGCGCGAACTCCCAGGGCGCAAATTTTTCTGGCGAATGGTGTTCCAACACCCAACCAAACTCCGGTTTCGCCTTCGCTTCGGCCAGAACTTAAACCGTATTCGGCCAAAGTGAGAATTATGGCTTCTTCGAGAAAACGTAAATATTTATGAATATCGGTAAAGAAATTTTCTAAGTCTAAAATGGGATAACCCACGATTTGTCCTGGTCCGTGATAGGTAATATCGCCACCACGATTGATTTTATAGAAAGTAGCTCCTTTGGCTTCGAGCTGTTTTTCGGATAAAAGTAAGTTTTCGAGATCGCCGCTTTTACCCAATGTATAAACATGTGGATGGGCTACGAAAAGAAAATAATTTGGAGTGGCTAATGTTCTTTCTTCCCTCCTATTCTTGATTTTTAAATCGACAACTGCTTTGAACAATTCTTCCTGGTATTCCCAAGTTTCTTTGTAATCTTTGAGTCCTAAATCTTGAAGTTGGATTGTTTTGTTCATGTCATTGCGAGGAAAGAAGCCATCTTACTTCATTCGTTTATTTGTGAAATGCAAATGTACAAAGTTTTAGAGGATGAAAATTGTATTTGGATTTTTTTGAAACGTCTTTAGGATTGCAAAAAATGTAAAATAGCCCCGATAGAAGTGGAAATCCTTTTTCTGAATCCTGTCAGGGTTCAAAACCCTGACAGGATTCAGAAAAAGATTGTAGCGAATAGCGGGACAAATAGTAATGAAACAAGCAGAATTTCTGCTCCTGAAAAATTGCAAAAAGAGAGAAAACTATTAATCAAAAAACGAATGGTAACCCAACCTTAACAATTGTTAACAAAATAGATTTTCATAAACGATAATTAATTGTATTTTTACGGTTCAAAATTAAAAATTAAATGGGCAAAATCATTGCGATTGCTAATCAAAAAGGGGGAGTTGGAAAAACAACAACATCAATAAATCTGGCTGCTTCACTAGGTGTTTTAGAAAAGAAAGTATTACTTATCGACGCTGATCCACAAGCAAATGCAACTTCTGGATTAGGAATTGATATTGAAACTGTCGAAATTGGAACGTATCAAATTATTGAGCACAGCCATTCGCCACATGAAGCAATTTTAAAATGTTCGGCTCCTAATGTAGATGTAATTCCATCTCATATTGACCTTGTTGCTATCGAAATTGAGTTGGTCGATAAGGAAAATAGAGAATATATGCTTAAAACAGCATTAGAAAAAATCAAGGATGAATATGATTATATTATAATCGATTGTGCGCCTTCCTTGGGTTTATTAACCTTAAACGCTTTAACAGCAGCGGATTCGGTTATTATTCCTATTCAGTGCGAATATTTTGCGCTTGAAGGTTTAGGTAAATTATTGAATACCATAAAAAGTATTCAGAAAATTCACAATCCCGAATTGGATATAGAAGGATTATTATTAACTATGTTTGACTCCAGATTACGTTTGTCAAACCAAGTGGTTGAAGAGGTTCAAAAACACTTTAACGACATGGTTTTTGAAACAATAATTCAAAGAAATGTAAAATTGAGTGAAGCTCCAAGTTTTGGTGAAAGCATTATAAACTATGACGCTACAAGCAAAGGAGCTACAAATTACTTACATTTAGCTCAGGAGATTATAAAGAAAAACAGTAACTAATTGTATGGCAAAAGCAATAAAAAAACAGGCTTTAGGAAGAGGATTATCCGCTTTATTGAAAGACCCTGAAAACGATATAAAATCAGTCACGGATAAAAATGCCGATAAGGTTGTTGGGAATATTATCGAACTTGAAATTGAAGCAATTGAGATAAATCCATTTCAACCAAGAACTAATTTTAACGAAGATACTTTAAGAGAATTAGGCTCTTCTATAAAAGAATTGGGTGTTATTCAGCCGATTACCGTTAGGAAATTAGCGTTCAACAAATACCAATTAATTTCTGGGGAACGACGTTTGCGTGCTTCTACCTTAGTGGGTTTAAAAACGATTCCTGCTTATATTAGAATTGCAAATGACAATGAATCTTTAGTTATGGCTTTGGTTGAAAATATTCAACGCTATGATTTAGATCCGATAGAAATTGCGCTTTCTTACCAAAGATTGATTGACGAAATACAATTGACACAAGAGCAAATGAGCGAACGTGTTGGTAAAAAACGTTCGACAATTGCAAATTATTTGAGACTTTTGAAATTGGATCCGATTATTCAAACCGGAATTCGAGATGGATTTATCAGCATGGGGCACGGTCGCGCTATAATCAATATTGAAGACCAAGATGTTCAAACTGATATTTATCAAAAAATTGTAAGTCAGAATCTTTCGGTTCGGGACACAGAAGCATTGGTAAAAAACTATCAAGAAAGTTTGAAACCGAAACCTGCTACAAAAGCAAAATCGGAATCATTTGAAATTGAAGACACTCAAAAAAATACCTTTAATACTTATTTTGGAACGAAAGTCGATGTAAAAGTGGCTGGAAATGGAAAAGGAAAAATTACAATTCCATTTCATTCTGAAGAAGATTTCAATAGAATTATTAAATTAATAAAAGCGTAGTGCATAAAATTGTTTTCATAGGTCTTTTCTTTATTGCGATTGGAAACATAACTGTTTTTTCTCAAACGAAAAAAAATACAATCTTGACGGCAAAAGACAGCTTAAAATCGAACGATATTGATCCTTTGACTCCAGCTAAAGCCGCCTTTTATTCTGCAATTTTACCCGGTTTAGGACAAGCTTACAATAAAAAATATTGGAAAATTCCATTAGTTTATGGGGCAATCGGAACCACTTTGTATTTCTATGCGGACAGTAATACAAAATACAATCAATATAGAGATGCTTACAAAAGAAGGTTAGAAGGCTATACAGATGATAAATATAATTATTTAGACAAAAGTAGATTGATTGCTGGTCAAAAATTTTACCAAAGAAACCGAGATTTATCTGCTTTAATGGCTGTTGGTTTTTATGTATTAAACATCATTGACGCCAATGTTGATGCCGCTTTAATACAATTTAATGTAAATGAAAATTTGTCAGTTAGACCAAATCTTTACAAAAATGATGTAACATTAAGGAACAATTTAGGACTTACAGTTAATTATAATTTTTAAATTTAATTCACAGTAAGAAATTAGAAGAAATAAAAAAGGAAGTAAATAGTAGAAATCCTTCCGATTAAAAAATAATAGAAATGAAAATTGCGCTTTTAGGATACGGAAAAATGGGGCAAACAATCGAAAGAATTGCCATTGAAAGAGGACACGAAATTGTTCTGAAAAAAGATGAATTTAATACTTATGATGGACTTTCGACTGCGGATGTAGCCATAGATTTTAGCATTCCAAGCGTTGCTGTCGAAAATATTTCTAGTTGTTTTCATGCAAATGTTCCCGTTATTTCAGGCACAACAGGATGGTTAGCCCATTATGAAGAAATGGTATCGCTTTGCGAAGCTAAAAAAGGAGCTTTGATATCGAGTTCTAATTTTAGTTTAGGCGTAAATATTTTCTTTGAAATCAATGAACATTTGGCTAAAATAATGTCGAAATTCGATTCTTATAAAGTACAAATGGAAGAAATTCACCATACCCAAAAACTAGATGCTCCAAGTGGAACCGCTATTTCATTGGCAAAAGGGGTAATAGAAAACAGTAAGTATTCGAATTGGACTTTGGAAAATCCAAAACCAAATGAAATTTCTATCGAATCCCTAAGAATTGCAGATGTTCCTGGAACACATACGGTAACTTACAAATCTGAAGTGGATGATATTGAAATAAAACATACTGCTCATAATCGGGATGGTTTTGCACTTGGAGCAGTAATTGCAGCAGAATGGATTGTTGGAAAACAAGGCGTTTTTTCAATGAAAGATGTATTAGAATTAATTTAAGATTGCTTAGCCAGTTCGCCTTTCAGGCTCGGGTGCAGATTTGCGATTTTAAATTTAAAAACTTAAAACAATAAAATAATTAAACAAAAATTCAAATTTTATATTTTGTATTTCAACAGAAATCTAAAATCTAAAATTTAAAATCTAAAAATATTATGACTCTATATCAATGGTTTTTATTTTTCTTGCTTGTTCAAGTAATTCACTTTTTAGGGACTTGGAAATTATATGAAGCTGCCGGCAGAAAACGTTGGGAAGCAGCAATACCAGTCTATAATGCCATAATTCTAATGAAAATTATTGGACGTCCAAGTTGGTGGACCCTTTTGCTTTTTATTCCAATTATCAACTTAGTACTATTTCCAGTAATTTGGATTGAAACATTGAGAAGCTTTGGAAAAAAATCTTCAATAGACACTTTTTTAGGAATAGCAACTTTTGGATTATATCTCTTTATAATCAATTATTCTAAAGATTTAAACTACGTAAAAGACCGGAATTTAAACCCTGAAAATAAGGCATCTGATACAGTAAGCTCTTTACTTTTTGCTGTTATTGTTGCCACATTAGTACATACTTATTTTATTCAACCCTATACGATTCCTACTTCGTCATTAGAAAAATCGCTATTAGTTGGCGACTTCTTATTCGTGAGTAAAGTGAATTATGGCGCAAGAATCCCGATGACGACAGTGGCATTACCAATGGTTCATGATTCCATTCCAATAGTAAAGACTAAATCATATTTGGATTGCCCACAATTACCTTATTTTAGATTGCCTGCATTCCAAAAGATAGCACGAACAGACATTGTGGTTTTCAACTGGCCGGTGGATACCGTTCACTATTTTTTCGAAAAAACAGGAAAAGCAGGAATCATAAAACCAATTGACAAAAAATCGAATTATGTAAAACGTTGCGTTGGAATACCAGGAGATAGTTTATCTATAAAAAATGGTTTTGTTTATATAAATGGACAATTATTAGCCTTACCGGAACGAGCAAAACCTCAGTTTTCATATACCATTACAACAGATGGCTCTGCATTTGATCCAACTTATCTTTTAAAGGAATTAAATATTACTGACGGAGTATATCAAACGGCTCAAAACGCCTATTACTTTAATGCTTTAACAGAGGAATCTGCTAGTAGATTGAAAAACAATCCAATTGTAAAAAGCATCGTAAGGAATGTTGCGACAGAAGTAGAACCAGCCATTTTTCCACAAATAAACAAATGGAATCGTGATAATTTTGGTCCTATTTATATTCCACAAAAAGGAAAAACAGTTGCTTTAACTGCTGAATCATTGCCATTTTACAAAAGAATAATCTCTGTTTACGAAAATAATGATTTAAAAGTAAATGGTGACGAAATAAGAATTAATGGTGAAGTTGCTAAAAATTACACCTTCAAACAGGATTATTATTGGATGATGGGAGACAATCGCCATAATTCAGAAGATAGTCGCTATTGGGGTTTTGTTCCAGAAGATCACATTGTGGGTAAACCCGTATTTATATGGATGAGTTGGGATACGCACGGAAGCGGATTGAACAAAATTCGTTGGGAACGATTATTTACGACTGTAAATGGTGAAGGGCAACCTCAATCTTATTTCAAATTTTTCCTTATTGCATTAGCAGCCTATTTTGTTGGTGAATATTTTTGGAAAAAAAGAAAAGAGACTAAATAAATCTAGTTGAAAAATTTAAAGTTTAAGGAGGGAAATACTAATTCCTTCCTTAAACTCCAAATAACCAAATCCACGAATAACCGAATGAAACTTCTAATTCATCCTACCTATTTCCCCTCGATTAGCCATTATGTTGCGCTATCGAAATCGGATACGGTTATTTTTGAAACGGAAGATAATTTTCAGAAACAAACCAACAGAAACCGAACTTATATTTACAGTCCTAACGGGATTCAACTTTTAAATATTCCTGTAAAACATTCTGGAGAATTACATCAAAAAACTAAAGACATCCGAATTGAACCTGATTTTGATTGGCAAAAACAACATTTCAAATCAATTGAAGCCGCTTACAGAAGCTCTCCCTTTTTCGAATATTTTGAAGACGAAATTCGTCTCATTTTCGATAAGAAACATACTTTTTTGTTAGATTTAACTTTAGAAACTCATGATTTTATTCAAAAATCTTTACGAATGAAATTGGACTTTAGTAGAACAACCGAATACATTCCTGTGGTAGATTCAAATACTATACTTGATTGTAGACATTTGGTAAACGGAAAAAAAGACCCCTCTCAGTTTGAATCCTACATGCAGGTTTTTGGAGACAAACACGGATTTTTAAACAATTTGAGTGTTTTGGATCTCTTGTTTAATGAAGGGAAATATGCCTTGGATTATATGAAAAATCAAAACCTATAATTTATTCCATTGACAGTTTTGTCATAATTGGATAATGATCGGAATTATCAAATTCTGGAAAATTTTGAAACTTTTTGACAGTCATTTTATCATCAGCAAAGATATAATCGATTCTGGCCGGGTAATATCGGAATTTATAAGTGGCTCCAAACCCTTTTCCAGCTTCCTCAAAGCAATCTTTCAACTTGCCTTTAATACTTCTATAAACATACGAGAAAGCACTATTATTCATATCTCCACAAATAATTAATGGATATGTACATTTCTTTTTGTGCTCTTCAATAATTTTAGCTTGTTGCTGTTGAATTCTAAAAGCTTTGCTTATCCTATAAAAAAGCTTTTGGGACTTACGCTTATTAATTTCGTCAATATTTTCAGAAATCTCGCTCACATCTGGAGATATTTTTATGGATTGCAAATGCATATTATATACTCGAATAATATCTTTTCCTTTTTTGATATCTGCAAAAATCACATTGTTATTAGAATTGGGAAACACAATATTTCCTTGATCGATAATTGGAAATTTGGAAAAAATAGCTTGACCCGTTTTAATCTTCACCCCTTCCATAAAAATATAGCGATGGGGATATACTTTTAAATCCATTCTGGCTGAATTAGAATATTCCTGAATACATAAAATATCAGGGTTTTTTTCGTTAATGAAGGAAAGTACATTTTCGGGAACATCTTCTCGTTCAATCCATTTAAAGACGTTAAACAGACGCACATTATAACTCATTACGATAAAGTCTTTATCGGATTCGGGGAAATCTTTAGCTGAAAATTTATAAAATTTATTAATAAAAGTGATTCCCATTAAAAGCACCAATCCAGATAAAATCATTCGTTTCTTGAATTGAATTGCCCAATAGATGAAAAACAAACCATTTAAAATAAAAAAAAACGGCATAAATAAAGTCAAAACCGATAAAATTGGGAAAAATTTTGGAGATAAAAATGGAAAAATATAAGCAATGAAAGTCGTTACAGTCAAAACTATATTCAAAAAAAACATGACTTTATTGAACCTGGAAAGGGTATTCATATTACTATTTTTATTCTTTAAACTACAACTGAAAACGGAACACTTATTTTCCTGCTTTAAACAAAAATTCTTTTTCTTCTTGCGTCAAACAATCATATCCTGATTTGCTTATTTTATCTAATATTTCATCTATTTGTTGCTGTTGCTTATCTTTTGTAATGATTTTTGAAACAGGCTTTTCAGATGGACGATTGTAATTTTTATGTACTTTTTTAAATGGTTTAGAAGGCGATTTTCGAAACAAATTAACAAAAAATTCAATTGTATTAGAAACGATTTTACTCAAATCAGTTCCGTTCTCCAAAAGTTTAATATAAGTAAAGCCAAAAAAAGCACCCGCCAAATGAGCAATATGTCCACCCGAATTGTCCATCCTAACTTGCATTAAATCAATAACTAAAATGACAAGAGTTATATGCCACAATTTTACGTTTCCAATGAGCAACAACCGTATATTCATCAAAGGACTATAAGTAGTTGCAGCGACTAAAATGGCCATAATTGCTGCCGATGCTCCAACAATATTTGCACTTAAATTCAAGAAATAATAACCCGAAACAAAAGCAATTCCGGCAAATATGGAACTCAAAATATACAAACCCAATAATTGTTTTTGGGAGAAAAAAGTCAAAAACAATTGACTTGAAAAATTCAAGACAATCATATTGAAAAATATGTGCCCAAAACCATCATGAAAGAAAGCATACGTAAAGAGCGTCCATGGTTTCATGATAAAAATAGATGGTTCCGAAGATAAAGCAATCCAATTGGGAAAATCAAAAGCACCAACCTTAAATTGGTAAAAAAACAGCAATGAAACTAAAAAGCAAAAAACATTCCAGTAGATTAACCTTTGAGTTATTCCACCTAATTTATATTGCATTTTCAAGTCGTCAATAATACTACTCATTATTTAGATTTTTAATTCCAACGATTTGCATTAAACTGATTTTTTTTCCAATACCACATAATCGCAAAACCGAATACTGCTCCACCAACGTGAGCAAAATGAGCGATTCCCCCTCCTCCAAAAATGGATTGACCAGAAATTCCAAGATACAAATCGATTAAAACTAATCCTGGTACAAAATATTTGGCTTTTATTGGAACTGGAATAAACATCAAAGCCAATTCGGCATTTGGAAACATAAAAGCAAAAGCCACGATAGTTCCGTAAATAGCGCCCGAAGCACCAACTACAGATCCTAAATATGCGGATGTGAAATTCTGTAAATCAGAAACCGACAATAATTCTTGCCATTTGGTATTAATTTTACCTTCATTTAAAATTTGTAAAATTTCAGCTTTTTGAAATCCATTGGCCAACAGCGTATTTAAGCCTTCTTGGAAATAATAATAATTAATAGCAGTATTCATTAATGCCGCTCCCAATCCACAAGAAATATAGAAAAAAAGAAACTTTTTTGCTCCCCAAAAATGCTCCAAAGCAGATCCAAAGGAATACAAGGCAAACATATTAAAGAAAATATGCATATACCCACCGTGCATAAACATGTGTGTAATAGGCTGCCAAGAGTGAAAACTTGGGCTTTCTGGAAAATACAAAGCCAAAAACTTATAGGCTACATCTCCAGAAATTAATGTTCCAATAAAAAACAGAACATTGATAATAATTAATTGCTTTACCGTTTCGGTTACGTTTCTCATAGTGCAAATTTTTTGTCTAAATCTTCCACACGTATTGTGATGAAAGTGGGTTTCTGGAATGGGGAAACATTGGGGTCTTTGCAGGCAAAAAGCCCATTTACCAAATTTTCCTGTTCCTTTTGTGTTAAATAAGTTCCCGTTTTTACTGCCAAACTTCGTGCCATAGATTTTGCAATCGTATCATTTTGGCTAAAACTACTTTCTGGAATTCCGTCTTGTAAATCACTCAAAAGTTCTTCTAAAACGACTGAAGCTTCACTTTCGGTAACATTCACGGGCAAACCAGAAATAACGACGCTATCTTCATTAGTTTCCTCGAAAACAAAACCCGTATTGGTCAAGGAAGGTTTTAGCTCTGCTAACAATTGCATTTCCACATTAGAAAAATACAAATGCAACGGAAATAGCAATTGCTGGGTTGACGCCAAATTAACTGTAATATTCGTCAGGAATTGTTCGTATAATATTCTTTGATGTGCGCGTTGCTGATCCACAATAATCATTCCTGATTTTATTGGATTTACAATGTATTTTTTATGAATTTGGTGGGTTTTGTGCACTGCTTGTTCCACTTCGTCAGAGGTAAATAAAGAGGAAGTTACTTCTTCGTTTTCGAATGAAAAAGAGTCCACTTCTTCTGAATCCTGTTTTAATCCTACATATAAACTTTCCCAGTTTACGGTAGGTTCTGGTTTTCTATAATTGGCAAAATGCTTATTGGGCTTCTCATCAGAAAACGGATTAAAACTTCCATCGACTTGAATAGTTGGAGTAGCTCCTTCTAAATCTTTATAGTGATAAGGCGTATCTAAATTGGCATCGCGCTCAAAATCCAGAACGGGCGCCACATTAAACTGACCCAAACTGTGTTTTACAGAAGAACGCAAAATAGCGTATAAAGCATGTTCATCATCAAATTTTATCTCCGTTTTTGTGGGATGTATATTGATATCAATTGTATTGGGAGGAACTTGCAGATAGATAAAATAGCTGGGTTGCGCACCGTCTTTCAAAATTCCGTCGTAAGCTGCCATAACCGCATGATGCAAATAACCACTTTTTATAAATCGATCATTGACGAAGAAGAACTGTTCGCCACGGTTTTTCTTTGCAAATTCTGGTTTACTAACAAACCCTTGAATACTTACTATTTCTGTTTCTTCCTGAATTGGAACTAATTTTTCATTGGTTTTACCCGAAAAGACATTCACAATTCGTTGTCTTAAACTAGAAGATGGTAAATTAAACATTTCGCTTCCGTTGTGATAAAAAGTGAAATATAGTTGCGGATGTGCCAAAGCTACGCGTTGAAACTCATCAATTATATGACGGTATTCTACGGTATCCGATTTCAAGAAATTACGACGTGCTGGAATATTAAAAAACAAATTTTTAACTCCAAATGAAGTTCCTTTTGGCAAAACGGCCACATCTTGGGAGACAAACTTGCTGCCTTCTATCACAATCTGCGTTCCTAATTCTTCTTGATCCTGTTTGGTTTTCATTTCAACATGCGCAATCGCGGCAATGGATGCCAATGCTTCACCACGAAATCCTTTGGTATGCAAAGAAAATAGATCTTCGGCTTGTCGAATTTTAGAAGTTGCGTGTCGTTCAAAACACAAACGCGCATCGGTCACACTCATTCCTAATCCGTTATCAATAACCTGAACCAAAGACTTCCCTGCATCTTTTATAATTAATTTAATATCAGTTGCACCTGCATCAACGGCATTTTCCATTAATTCTTTGACAACCGAAGCGGGTCGCTGTACGACTTCTCCAGCAGCAATTTGATTGGCAACATGATCAGGAAGTAATTGAATGATACTCGACATTAAAAAAGGTTTAAAGTTGGGGGTTTAAGTTATTGAAAAACTAAATTGAGCAAATTTAATGAATTTACATTCAACTTTACATCTAAGATTTTCTAAAAAAAAACCTATACCATTAAAAATAGTATAGGTCTTGTAATTTTATAATATGTTTTTTATTCTTCCAATAATGGTACTCCTTCAATTTGCAAAGAACCGTTAGATAATAATTGTTGATTTTTAAACTGATGACTAAAAGAAGCTTGGTATCTCAAATAAGCCATTTTTATTGCTGCAATGGCGGCTTCTGTTCCTTTATTACCGTGTTTTCCTCCACTCCTATCAATGGCTTGTTGGATGTTATTATCGGTTAAAACACAAAATATTACAGGAACATCAGTTTCAACGTTCAAGTCTTTTATCCCTTGAGAAACGGCTTCGCATACATAATCAAAATGTTTGGTTTGTCCTTGAATTACAGAACCAATAGCAATAACTGCATCAACATTTTGAGTTTGCAACATCTTTTTAGCTCCATAAATTAATTCGAAACTTCCAGGAACATTCCATCTTATAATATGCTCCGAAGGCACTTCATTGTCCAAAAGTCCTTTTATCGCACCATAACAGAGTCCTTCTGTTATCGTATCATTCCATTCAGAAACTACAATTCCAAAACGAAAATTTTTCGCGTCTGGAACAGTATTCTTGTCGTATTCGGATAAATTTTTGTCTTTGGTTGCCATTTTTACGATTTTAGATTTTAGATTGCAGATTACAGATTTGAAATCTGCAACCTAAAATCTAAATTATTTACTGAGCTAATCCTATCAAAACATCAATTGAAGCCGCTTCTTGAGTGGCGTCAAAATTGTCTTTAATATCTGTAAAATATTTAAGTGCATCTGCTTTATTTCCTAATGCCAAAGCAGTTTTACCCGCTTTTAATAAGAAACGTGGCGTTGTAAAATCATTTTTGTTAGATTCCGCAGCTTTGATATAATTTTCTAAAGCTTCTTTTGGTTGGTTATTTTGAGAATAAGCATCTCCTATTGCTCCTTTTGCCAAAGCACTCAAAACAACATCTTCCGATTTGAATTTACCTAAGTAATTAATTGCTTCTGTATATTTTCCTGTATTTAAATAAGCAATACCCGCATAGTAATTCGCAAGATTTCCTGCATCGGTACTAGCGTATTCATCTGCAATTTTTAGAAAACCAAATTTACCTTCAGAACCATTCAAAGATAACTTATATAATGAATCACTTGCAACACCATCGGTAGCTTTTTGGAAATTTTGTTGAGCAACAAACATTTCAGTAGCCGCTTCTTCTTGTTTTGGTGCAGCAACTAATTTTTCATAAGCTAAATAACCAACAGTAACTACTGCAATAACACTAACTATTCCGATAATAATTTTTTGGTTTTTAGCAACCCAATCCTCTGTTCTAGAAGCTGTTTCATCTAATGCTGAAAAAACACCAGCAGTCGTACTGTTTTTTTCAACAACTTTTATATCTTCAGTAACATCAATTACTTCTTTTTCTTTTGTTGCTTTATATCCTCTTTTATTATAAGTAGCCATTTAATTTTAATTTAGTGAATCGCAAAAATAAAATTTTTATTCTTATACACACAAAAAAAATGGTTTTATATTTAAATAAAAAAAATATTTTTTGTTTTTAAAGGCAGCCTTTCTTTTTTAAGGCAAATAAATAGCATTGAAAACAGCTAAAAGTTATTTATATCAATATTTTTCGATAATTTGCACCCTCCTTAAAAGAACAAAGAGAAAAAGCTAAATTCTCAATATCAGCAAGACCTAACAATGTATCTAAAAAATATTTCAGTATTCAATTATAAGAATTTTTCGGAAGCAAGTTTCGAATTTGTTTCCAAAATAAATTGTTTTGTAGGCAAAAACGGAATCGGAAAGACGAATGTCTTAGACGCCATTTACCATTTATCTTACGGAAAAAGTTATTTTAATCCTTTGGCAGTTCAAAATATCAAACACGGAGAAGAATTTTTCGTGATTGACGGTGCTTTTGAAATCAACGAAAGAAATGAACAAATAATTTGCAGTCTTAAAAAAGGGAATAAAAAAATATTAAAACGAAATGGGAAAATGTATGATAAATTTTCCGAACACGTTGGTTTTATTCCTTTAGTTATCATTTCTCCCGCCGACAGGGATTTAATAGTTGAAGGAAGTGAAACGAGACGAAAATTCATGGATAGCGTTATTTCGCAATTGGACAGTAACTATCTAAAACAACTTATTCAGTATCAAAAAGTAATGAGTCAACGCAATGCTTTATTAAAATACTTTGCGCTGAATTTTGTTTTCGACAAAGACACCCTTTCCATATATAATGAACAACTCGAAAGTTTTGGAACCTATATATTCGAAAAGAGAAAACAATTTGTTGAGGATTTTATACCTATTTTCAATGCACATCATCAAGCCATTACCGATTCTCAGGAAAAGGTTCAAATAATATATGAAAGTCACTTATTCGAAAATGATTTGCTCACTCTTTTACAAGAAAGTATCAATAAAGACCGAGTTTTACAATATACATCGGCTGGAATTCACAAAGACGACTTATCTTTTGAAATTGACAATTACCCCATAAAGAAATTTGGATCCCAAGGACAACAAAAGTCGTTTTTAATTGCCTTAAAACTAGCACAATTTGAGTTTCTAAAAAATCAAAGTGGCATAAAACCAATATTATTATTTGATGATATTTTCGATAAGTTGGACGAAAGTCGGGTTGCCAAAATTGTTGAAATGGTGAATAGCGATACTTTTGGACAACTATTTATTTCGGATACACATCCAGAACGAACGGAAAATATTGTAAAATCGACACATCAAACTTATAAAATATTTAATCTTTAATGTAATCATTTTTTGTAATTTCGCTTCACTAAATAACTCATAATATGAAACTTAAAACCCTTTTGCTACTTATTATTGGATTTCTTATTATTGGATGTAAAATAAATAAAAGTCAAATAAATAACGATCAGGGAAGTAAATCATTAAAAAATAATAAAAGCTCCGTTTCAACCTTATCTGAAATAGATTATTCAAACACAAAAAACTGGGCCGTTTTACCCGAAAAATATCCTGAAAATATAAAAGAATTTAAGGTCGAAAAACCAGAGGATTCCATTGATGTTTTTTATGTATATCCCACTTTGATTGTTTCCAATAAAGATTCTAGATGGAATGTTCCCATTGATGATAGTGTCCAAAGAAACAACATCCTGAATTCTGCTGTTCGTTTTCAAGCTTCGGCATGGGCAAATGCTGGAAATTTATTTATTCCTTATTATAGACAAGCACATGTTCGAGCCTATTCGAATCTTGAAAACGGAGGGAAAACAGCCTTATTATTGGCTTATTCAGACGTAAAAGCAGCTTTTGAATACTATTTGAAACATTACAATCGCGGCAAAGGAATTATTCTGGCGGGACACAGTCAAGGAAGCACTCATTTAGGTCTATTATTACACGATTTTTTTGATGGCAAACCACTACAAAATCAATTAGTTGCTGCTTATATTCCTGGAATCGGTTTCGATAAAAATCAATTTGGCACTATTCCATTTATGGTTCATCCAGATCAAATAGGAGGATTTGTGGCCTGGAATACTTTTAAAAAAAAGTTCGACAAAGAAAACTACAAATGGTACAAAGATAAAGCGGTTATAAACCCTGTTACTTGGGATACTACATTAATCGCAAAAAGAGAACTCCATAAAGGTTTTTTATATTCGAATGGTAAAATGTATAAAAAAAGCTTTGATACACACAAAGACAATGGCGTTATTTGGATTTCCGCACCACATTTTCCCTATCGTTATTTAACATTTATCATGCGAAATTATCATGTTGGTGATGTCAATTTATTTTGGGAAGACATTCGAGAAAATGCACTTCTAAGAAATCAAACGTATAGCGCAAAAAACAAAAAGGTATTCCTTTCTAAAGTGGAAAGTGGAAACTAGACAAATTTCTATTTTCTTTAACTTTTTGAAACAAAAACGCATCCAAAAATTACTTATTTTAGCCTCTGAAACAAAAAAAATTACGCCATGAAATATCTTTCTTTATATTATCTAATTATCTCTTTTGTAATTTTATCCTGCAATGGACAAAACTCAAAAAACATACAAACAATTCCGGCAGAAACTTTTGCCAAAAAAATAGAATCCACTCCAAAAGCCCAAATTTTGGATGTTAGAACTCCCGAAGAATTTGCAGCGGAACATATAGACAATGCCAAAAATATAAACTGGCTTGGAACTAGTTTTGAGGCAGATGTACAAAAATTAGACAAATCAAAACCAGTTTTTGTTTATTGCAAAAGCGGAGGAAGAAGTAAAAAAGCAGCTGCAAAATTAGAAGAATTAGAATTTACAACCATCTACGAATTGGAGGGTGGAATGATGAAATGGAATGCAGCAGGACTCACTAAACCATCAACTAAAATCATAGGAATGTGCAGCCAAGAATATGCTGAATTGTTAAACTCTGACAAAAAGGTGCTTATTGATTTTTATGCCGAATGGTGTGCGCCATGTAAATTAATGACGCCTTATCTTTTGAAAATGCAAAAGGATTTAGGAACTAAAATCACTATTATTCGTTTAAATGCAGATGAAAACAAAACTTTGATTTCTGAAATGAAAATTGACGCACTTCCTACCTTATTATTGTATGATAACAAGGAATTAAAATGGATCCATTCTGGTTTTATAAGTGAAGAAGATTTGAAAAAACAATTACAATAATCTAATAAAATATGCTTTCAAAAGATAGTTTACAATTCTTAGAAGATTTAAAAGCCAATAATAATAGAGATTGGTTTTTGGAAAATAAAAAACGGTATGAAACTTTCAAAAAAGACTATCATCAATTGATTGCTGATTTTCTGGATGTGATGAAACCGCTGGATTCCTCTTTAGAAATGCTTGAAGTAAAAAATTGTGCTTTTAGAATCAATCGTGATGTTCGGTTTTCAAAAGACAAATCACCTTATAAAGATCATATTGGAATTTGGATGTCTAGTGGCGTAAAAGGAAAAAATCGTTCCGGTTATTATGTTCATATTGCCAAAGGAGCAAGTTTTATTGCCGGAGGATGTTATTGCCCCGAAGCAGAAGATTTAAAAAAAGTACGAAAAGAAATTGCCTATTTTCATGAGGATTTAGAAGATATTATAGCCTCTAAGAATTTTAAAAAGGAATTTGGTGATTTTGATCGCGCAGAAAAAAACACATTAAAAAATCCGCCAAGAGGGTACGAAAAAGAACATCCAGCAATAGAATTTCTTAAATTGAAAAGCTTCGAAACTTCTCAAAAATTCGATATTGAAGAAGTCCTAAAATCCGATTTTGTATCCAAAATGAGCACGAAATTAATTGCACTCAAACCTCTGAATGAGTTTATTAATCGCGCATTAACTTCGGAAGATTAATTAAAAAAATATGGCGAAACGAAAGGTGCTTTTTCTGGGAGAAACTTACAGAGCCGATGCCATTACTTGGATGAATGGACTGGAGAAATTTGGTGATTTTGAAATTATTACTTGGGAATTAAAAACACCGAACACCTCTTTTTTAAACCGTGTTATGCGAATTATAGAATTTAGTCTGGCACCTTTCCAAATAAAAAAAATAATCCGATTACATCATCCTGATATAATTATTGCCGAAAGAACGACAAGTTATGGTTTTCTAGCCGCTTTATCCAGTATAAAACCAGTTGTTATTGCCCAACAAGGAAGAACTGATTTGTGGCCTGAAAAATCTATTTTACTTCCATTAAAAAAAATCATTCAGAAATATGCTTTTAAAAAAGCTGATTTAATTCACGCTTGGGGACCTGTAATGACCATTTCTATGAGAGCAGCAAATGTAGATATGAACAAAGTTTTGGTACTACCTAAAGGAATTAATTTAATTGATTTTGGCACTAAAAACGAAACTGATTCCACAAAAATCAAAGCTATAGTGACGCGCTCTTTAAACACAGAATATAGACACAATATAATCCTGAAAGCTTTTTCTTTATTAAACCAAAAAGGAATAGATTTCGAACTTACAATTGTTGGAGACGGAAAAGAATTAGAGGTATTGAAGGAATTAGCTAAAGAATTTAACATTGAAAACAAGCTTACTTTTACAGGCAGAATTCCAAATACAGAACTTCCTGCATTGCTACAAATTTCGAATATTTATATTAGCATGCCAATAACCGAGGGAGTTTCGGCCTCTTTATTTGAAGCAATGGCTTCTAATTGCTATCCAATAGTTTCCGCTATTTCTGGAAATGAAAGTTGGATTACACATCGCGAAAACGGACAATTAATCCCCGTTGATGATTACATAAAACTTGCTGATGAACTAATTTGGGCATTCGAAAACAGCGAATATAGAAAAGCTGCCGTAACAAATAACAGAAAATTTGTCGAAGAACAAGCTGATTTTAATATAAACATGAAAATCATAGCAGCTAAATATCATGAATTAATTAACAACATTAAAGCCTAATATTTAGAATACTTTCTTTTTAAAAAGTGAATTTTTGGAGACCCTTTTTTTATCCAAAACTAGGAGATTGCTATTTCGGATTTGAAAAAATCCATAAATAATCTTACTGTTACTAAAGCATATTTGGTTAAAAACCAATTCAAATAAATTTTAATACTTACTTTTGGTTTTATTTTAAAAAACCACCTCCAAAACATGGAAATACAAACTAATTTTTCTTTAAAAAACTACAATACTTTCAGCATCGAAGCCAAAGCAAATCAGTTTGTGGCGGTAAAAAATGTAGGCGAGTTAAAAGCTGTTTTGGAACAAAATAAATCTGAAAAAAAATTCATTCTTGGTGGCGGTAGCAATATGCTTTTGACAAAAAACATCGAAGCATTAGTTATTCATGTTGATTTGAAAGGAAAAAAAATCGTCAAAGAAAACGAAGATTTTGTGTGGGTCGAAAGTCAAGCTGGAGAAAACTGGCATGAATTTGTGCTTTGGACAATAGAACAAAACTTTGGAGGATTAGAAAACATGTCTTTAATTCCTGGAAATGTTGGTACAACTCCAGTTCAAAATATTGGAGCTTATGGCACCGAAATAAAAGACACTTTTGTTTCCTGCGAAGCAATTTCAATCGAAAATCAGGAAATGAGAATGTTTTCGAAAGAAGATTGTCATTTTGGATACCGGGAAAGTGTTTTTAAAAATGAAGCAAAAGAGCAATATATAATTACATCTGTTATTTTCAAATTAACGAAACGCAATCATAAAATAAATATTTCTTATGGAGATATTAGCACGGAATTAGCAAAAAACAGTATTACGAATCCCACTTTAAAAGAAGTTAGTAATGCCGTAATTGCAATTCGTCAAAGCAAATTACCCGATCCAAAAGAATTGGGGAATAGCGGCAGTTTTTTTAAAAACCCAATTCTATTAAAAACTGATTTCGAAAAAATTCATCAAAAATTTCCAGAAATGAAATATTATGAAATTTCAGAAACCGAAGTAAAAGTTCCTGCTGGTTGGCTTATTGAACAAGCTGGTTTTAAAGGAAAACGTATTGGCGACGCAGGAGTTCATAAAAACCAAGCTTTAGTTTTAGTTAATTATGGAAATGCTACGGGGCAGGAAATATTAAATCTTTCCAAAGAAATTCAAAAAACAGTTTTCGATACTTTTGGTGTTTTAATTGAAGCAGAAGTAAATATTATATAATCCTAAAACCATAAAAGGATGTTTATAAAAACGTTAGTTTTTATAACTATTTAAAATTATTTCTATCCTAATTTTTCATAGCTCAAAAATAAGTTGAAAAGATTATTATTCCATTTCCAACAAATTTTCAATGGAGTTTTGTTATGTGAAAAAATCCACAAAATTTTTCAAAACTTGAATCAATCTCTTTTGCTTTTGTTTTAAACCATTTTCATTCTACACTGATACGCTATTATCCTTACAATATTCTTGTGGAGACATTCCTGTTATCGATTTGAAACTTTTAAAAAAAGGACTGTAGGAAGAAAAACCGCCTTTTACTGCTAATGAATCTATGGTATTATTATTTAAATAACCATCATTTATTAAT
>Ga0209499_1001024_pt1 | contig 20191 bp, 14 predicted proteins | sample C_130208_EF_Meta_FD_187306 | JGI IMG/M metagenome (GOLD analysis project Ga0209499, IMG submission 187306) | Freshwater microbial communities from Lake Croche, Canada to study carbon cycling - C_130208_EF_MetaG (SPAdes) (version 2) | ecosystem: Environmental > Aquatic > Freshwater > Lake...
AAATTATTTTTTTCCAAAATCTGCATTAGGTACTAAAATTGCAACTAAAGGATATAATAAAATTAGCGCATTACAAAGACAAGGACAAATGCCTTATCGTGAAAAAAGTTTATTAGAAGTATTAGAAAGAATTCAATCGAAATGTAAAAAATATGGTGTATCACAATCAATTATTGATTCTGCAAAAATTTTATATAAAAAAGTAAGTGATAGTAAACATATTAGAGGAAAACGCAAGGGGAAAAATATGATTATGAGATGTATTAATCGCAGATCTATGATTGCATCTTGTGTATTTTATGCTTGTAAATTACAAAAAGAACCAAGAAGTCCAAAAGAAATTGCAGATATTTATGATTTAGAAATTAAACACGTACATCGTGGATGCAGAAAAATATTAGATTACATAGATTTAAACTCAACATTTTACCAAATCAGAAATTCTCAAGCAGCAGATTTCATAGAACGTTTAGCAAAAAAATTAGAAATTGATAAAAAATTTATAGAAATATCAAAAGATGTCTGTAATAATATCCACAAATTAGATATTGCATCAACTCATGAACCCCCTTCTGTAGCTGCAGGGTGTATTTTATTGGTAGCAAACACATATAATTTAACAATCAGCAAAAAACAAATTTCTGAGATATTTGATATTTCAGACGTTACAATTTCAAAGACATATCGTAAAATTTATCCATATTATAAAATCATATTAAATAATAAAGTAACAGAATTGGTAATTCAGAAGAAAAATTCAATGGTAAACCCGGATAAAGTAAATGTATCAGAATCAAATTTGGTATTAAAGGAACAATTGAAAAAGGAATTATTGGAAGAAATTTCTACAGAAGAAACAGAATATACTGATAGTGACGACGATAGTGAGAGTGAAGAAGAAGAGGAAGAAGTTGTTGTCGTTAAGAAAAAAGCAACAGCAACTAAATCAAAGAAAAAAGAATTAGTAGTATAACAAACATTTAATTTATGAATAATAATTTATAAATTATAATATATGCTTTCAGATATTTCAAATATAAACGATCATAGTGATTTAATTTATATAACAACAGCAGTAATTTTAATTGATTTAATAGTAATTGTAATAGCCAAAATTTTTGGAAAATTAGGGAAACAAATAAATGTTTGGTATGATAGATTTGGAATGACAGCTGTTTTGTTAGATGTTACAATAATAATAATTACTTTAATAATTACAAGATATATATTTAGTAAATTTAATTTAAAATTTACTCCTCAATATTTTATATTTGTTGTATTAATAGTACAGCTTGTTCACGATATTTTATTATATAAATTAATAATAGAACCAACACCAAAAGGAATAAATAATGTTATTGATGTTTATAAAGATTACGCTGTTGAAGGTGGGGCAAAAATAATAGCAGCAGATTCTGCAATGGTTTTCGGTTCTGCATTGATAGCTATGTATTTGAAGAATCAAGAATTTGAGACTACAACTACAATTTTAGTGATTTCGTTATATATAATACCCTATTTGATTAATCAAAAATTATAATTTATTTATAATAAAATTATATCAATAATTTCATCAACAAATTCATAATATTTAGTATCAAAATCTGCATCAAATAATTTAGGGTATTTTTCTTTAATTTCCTCCAAATCTTTTTCATTTTCTTTAGGAACAAACACTAATTTAACACCAGCTTTCTTAGCTCCTATTAATTTAAAATTTAATCCTCCAATCTTTGTTATTCTACCAGTTAATTCAATTTCACCAGTCATTGCTATATCATTTCTAATTTTCTTACCTAATATTCTTGAAATAAAAGCAGATGTGAAAGCACAACCTGCACTAGGACCATCTTTTGGTGTTGATGTAGAAGGAGCGTGTACGTGAAATCCAAATTTAAAATTTTCTAATAAATATTTATCAAGATCTTTTATTTTATATTTTTTCATATTTCTTCTAACATAATCAATGGCTGCAGTTAATGAACAATGTACTGATTCTTTCATTACTTCACCTTGTTTACCTGTTAATTTAATTTCGTAAGAATTAGCTGCTGAAGAATAATTTGCAAATATTTGAATTGGTATAATTCCACCATCACCATTACTAGTTGCATACATACCATTAATAATACCAACTTCTGGATTAGGATGAATTTTTACAATTTCATTATTAGGTTTTTCTAATATTTTATTTATCATATCTTTTTCTAATTTTTCTAATGTTGATATCTTATTTTTAGAAAATCCTCCAGGGCTTTCACAAGTTGGTGTAAATGGACTGTTTTCAAATAAACCTCTTTTATATAATCTATCTAAATTGAGAGTTAAAAAGATTTTTTCGATATATCTTTTAATATCTCTAACACCAGCTTCATTTGTATAATTTTCTATTATGTATTCAATTATTTCATCACTTAAATTAGTCCATTCTTCGTTTTTCAAACCTATTGCTTCTACAATTTCACTAATTATAAATTCTTTAACAATTTTAATTTTTTCATTAGTAGTATAAGGTTTAACTGTAATTTCTTTTAATCTATCTAATAAAATTGGGTCTACTAAAGAAGAATCATTATATGAAAAAATCATAATTACTTTATCTAATGGAAAATCTACACCTTGGAAAAATCTATCTTGAAATGATTTGTTCATATTTGGATCAGTTAAGTGAATCAAAATACTTGTAATTTCATTAATATGTCCATGTTTTGAAGTTGCTTTATCTAATTCGTCAAAATATAATATACATCTAGACTTTCCTGCTTCAACCATCTTTTTTACTATTAAACCAGGTTGTGAACCAGAATATGTATATCCGTGACCGTGTAAAAGCTCACCATCATTTTGACCACCAAGAGTAATTTGAGCAAATGGAATACCTAATGCTTTACTTACACTTTTAGCTAATAATGTTTTACCAACACCAGGAGGACCAACTAAACCAAAACTTGTACCTGCACTAGAAGGATTAGAAATCCATTTTCCTATAATTTGTAATAATGATTTTTTTGCTTCTTCGTGTCCGTAAGATGAATTTTTTAATTTAACTTCAACAGATGATAAATATTCAATTGCTTTTTTACTATCATTCATCATATTTTTATAAAAAATATCATCATTATCTGAAGTCCAAGGAAAATTTAAAACGTGTTTTACAAATGTTAATTGTTTGTAATATTCATTATTATATAGTTTCATTTCTTGAATTTTTTCTAATGTTACTGATTTAATTGTATCGGATATATTTTTATTTGAAATTAATTGTTTTTTATAATCAATATCTTCTAATGTTAATGTTTTTAATCTATCTATTTCTTGTTTTAAATTATTGCTTGATTTTTTTAATTTTACTTGTAAATTAAATCCTAAATGTGCACTAATTAAATTAAATAAATTAGGTGAATTATTTTTCTTTTCTTTTGTTAATCCTAATAATAATCCAGCAATATCAATATTATCTTCTGAACCTAATAATAAAATAAAAATAATATCAAACATATTTTTAAAATTAGAACTTTCTGATATAAATTCTTTCATAATTGATAAAAATGTAGATGAAGTTAATTCCAAAAATCTTTGATAAGCTTTTTCAGCGTGTTGAATATATTCGCTACTTGTTAATACATATATATTTCCAATGTAATCATATCTTAAAAACTTTTTAAAGAATTTTTTATCTATAGAAGATTTTTCAAATTCAGTATCAATATTATTTTTAATTATATATAAATTTGGGTAACTTATTTGAGCTGTTTTGAAAATTATTCCGATATTATCATTTTTAAATATACCAGAGATTTTTATATATTTATCATAATATTTAATCCATAATTCTCTTGTTTCTTGTAATAAATCATTTTCATTAAAATTTTTTGGTTTTCTCCAATATATTGGTTCATTTTTATCTACATCAAAAAAATCAAAAGATATTGGTATAAAAATTGTATTTAATTCTTTTAAATATTTTAAAATATTTTCATTGAATATTGTTTCATAGTTACATCCAATGAAAAACTGGAGTAATCCATCTAAATTTTTATAACCTAACGAGGACATTAATTGTACTAATTCTATTCTAATTTTATTAAGAGGTTGGAATTCTGATTTAATAAATTTGCAAAATGGTATTATTTCATTAAAATTGGATTCATTTGTAAATTTTAATTGTTTAGAAAAATCTATTATCCATTTATCAAATCCTGTTACATTTTCTAATTCCTCTACAATAAAATTATTATAACTTGTATTTATATTTTTATTTAAATCATTTAATTTATTCATTATGATTTGCTTAAATGAAAATTCAATTAAAAAATTATCATATAATAAATCAAAATGATTACTTAAATTAAATATAATTTGTGATAGTTCTTTGTAATAATTTTGTAAAACAAATAGTTTTATTTTTTTGACTATTTCTGTCATATAATTTAATTAGATTTTTTAATTTGTAATTATATATTGGATTCGTTTGAACTAAACTGATAAAGGGTCCGTATAATTTAATAAATTTATTATAATTTAAATAAAATATTTAAGATGCCTACAAATATATATAAGGAAATAATAAACGCACATAAAAAAATGTTAAGTGTGTTTGATTTAAAAAAATATTATAATATAATATTATATAATGCCTCCCTCAAAGAAAGTTGTTTCTGAAACCCCCGTTAAAGCTGCTCCTGCCGCTCCTCAAAAATCCGCCGCCCCCGCCCCCGCTGCCGCTAAGGTAGTAAAAGGCAAAGCCGAAGTAAAACCCACCGCTGTCCCTGCCAAAGTAGAAGCCGTTGCCCCCGTAAAAGGCAAGGCTGTTGTAAAAGCCGCTGCTAAAGTAGAAGCCAAAGTCGCTGCTCCTAAAGTAGTAAAGGCTGAAGTAGCCCAAAAGGCTGGTGCCAAGAAAGCCGCTGCCCCCAAGGCAAAGGCTGTCAAGGCTGCCAAGGTCCCTAAAGCCAAAAAGGAAGCTGTAGAAGTTGACGGCGAAGAAGCCGAAGATGAAAAGGGTGTACGCTCATTCAAAGTACACCTCCCTGGAACTGAAGATTATGCTGGTCGCTTCACTGGCTTAACTCCTTACCAAGCCGCCAACAAGGCTCTCAGCAAATACTTCCGTGAAAACAAACAAGCCAAAGCTGAAATCACATTCTCTATCCGCGAATCAACTCGTGGCAGCAAGAGAACCACATACACCTACAACGGTAAGCGTGAAAAGCTCGCTGTACCCGTAAAGTACTCTATCAAGAGTGCTGATGGTGTAGCCCGTGAAATCGTAAAGGAATACAAGAACAAGCTCACCAAGGTAAAGAAGGCTGACGTCAAGGAAGCCTCCGCTTAAATGTTTGTTTAAAATATTCTCTAAAAAAAAATAAAAAATAATAAATAATTAATAAAATGCTTAATGAAAGCATTTTATTTTTTAAAAAATTGAATATAAAATGATTTATATACTATTAATTATTTAATAATGGAAAAAATCAAACAACAAATAACATACAATGGTATTATTTGGACAAAATATGATGTTCAAGTACTAACAGGTATTGAGAGTACCAAGACACAAGTTAAAGTAATATTTCCAGAAGAATCAGTAAATTGGACTTGGGATCATGAATTATCATGTGCTGGTAAAATTATATTTATTGATGATAATAAATACACAATGGAAGGATTTTGCCGATTTTGTGAAGATGGCGTAATGAAGAATGGTAGCACTATTAGTGTTTTACCTTTTTCAGATTAAAAACTAATATTATTTTGAATATATCAATTTATAGCTTTTGAATATACCAATTCACAGCCATTATTAAATTCTTTTAATTTATCTTCCCAAATAATAGATTCATCAATACTTTCTAATAATTCTAAATTATCTGTAATTAATTGAACTAATTGTAGTTTTTTATCTTCTGATAAATCTACTTGATTTTCATCTATTTCATTTTTAATATAAATACATAAATTTTTGAGTTCTTCTTTATAGTCTCTCTCAAAAGTTTCATCATCTTGTAATTCTTTCAAAATTTTTAATTTATCTTCTAAATATTCATAAGATAAATTACTTAATTCTAAATCTTCTAATAAAGGAGAAATAAAATCGCTCCATTCTGGATTTTGTGCTAATAATAAGTTTGCTCTTCTAGAAACATCAGCTTTCAATTCATTTAATAATACTTTTTCTAGATCATCCATTTTCTTTTCATTATTATCGTCATTATCTTCAATATCATATGTTTGAATTAAACCAGAATATTTTGTATCTAATTGTGCTATCATATCTAATAATTCAGTATTAGTCATTTCTCCTAATGATTCTTCAATTATATTTAATTGTTCTCTGATATCTTTTTTAGTTTCTTCAGATAACAAATCATTAATATTTAAATTAATTAATGCATTTTCAATTTTAGTTTGAATAATATATGTTCTTTGTAATTTATTAGTCATTTCTTCGTCAGCTTCATTATTCATTTCAGCTTCTTTTAAAATATTTGCTAAAGCATTCTCGTCAAATTTAGGAATATCTTTAATTAATATATTTTTTTCCATTCCTGATTTTTTATCAATAATAATAACATTAATAATTCCATTTAAATCTACTTTGAAACTAATATCAATAACTGGCATACCAGAATTAGAAACTTTATCAAATTCAATTTCTCCAATAAAATTATTTTTATCTGCTATCTTTCTTTCACCTTGATAAATCTTTATTTTAACAGTTGAATCACCAGGAGAATCTGTTGTATATTTTTGTGAACGTTTTACTGGTAATGGTGTATTTTTTGGTACAATTATTGAAAAATTACCATCTACTGTAGCTACACCTAATGATAAAGGTAATATATCAACTAATAAAACATTTTCATGTGGTTTATATAACCCCGTAATGATTGCAGCGTATAAACTAGCACCTTCTGATACAACACTTTCTAAATTTGGATGGGACCAAGGTTTTTTCCTAGTAATATCGTATATTTTTTCTTTTAAAATCTTCATTTTACTTGATCCACCAACTAAGACAAAATATTCAATATCTGTATATTGTTTTAACAAATCACTAATTAATTCATCAATTCGTGATAATAATTTATTAGATAATTTATTAAATTCTTTTTCGGTTAATTCATAAAATGAATCAAACCCTAATTGTGGTTTCAAATTTACTTGAAAATTTTCTAAATATGATAATTTTTCTTTCATTCTTTGTGCTGAATAAAATATAGTATCATTGTCTTTAATATTTGGATTTTTCTTGATTATATCATTTACAATTACCTGAGTAAAATTATTTCCACCCAAATCATTTAAACCAATACTATGAACAACTTCGAAAAAATTATCATCCTTTTGTAAAATTGTAATATCCATCGTACCACCACCAGTATCAATTACCATTATTTTTTTCTCACCTTCTTGATTTAATCCATATGCTAAGGCAGCAGCTGAAGGTTCATTAACTATTCTAATAATATCAAATTCATTATTAATAAATGCGGTTCTAATTATTTCACGCTGTGTATCAGAAAAATTAGAAGGGACTGTAATTACAGTTTGTAATTTAGTTAAATTATTAAATTTTTTATTAATTAATGATTTAATATGATTAATGAATATATTCAATATATCTGATAATTTATAAATTTTATCATTTCTTGTATATGATATATCATTTCCTATTTCAATTTTGAAAGAATTAATTATATCTTTTGAACCTGTAGGAATATAATTTCCACAATAAATTTTATTTTCAGGAGAAAAATATACTTTTGAAGGTATTAATTTAAATACACCATCTGTAAGAATTTTAGAGGTTCCTTCTTTAAAATAGGATATTACTGTGTTGGTTGTACCTAAATCAATACCAAAAACTATTTGAGAATCTATCATTATATATAATAATTTTTTAAAATCTATTAAACTCTCTTTAGAAAAGTAAGAAAAAAGTTGCTTAAATAATATTTAATAGATTATTATATTAATATGGAAACACAAATAAAAGTTATTAAATATAAAGATAAAGATGTATCAATAATACAATTTTTAAGTGAATCAGATGAACAATTTGAATCTCGTTTAGAACTAATTACAAAATTAGAACAAGAAAATATAGAATGGAAAGAAGCGTTAAAAATGTCAAAAATTTATTCAAATGTTAAATTTAAAAAATGTAAATATAGTCCTCAAGTTTATTTTTCTATAAAAAAATGGCTTTAAATTTTTTATTTAATTAATTATTATTTATAAATAATAATTAATTTATTTATTTATTCTCTCTTTCTAGAACTGTTATTAAATGTTTCTTTTTTACTACCTTTTTTACTACCTTTTTTACCACCTTTTTTACCACCTTTTTTAGATGATTTTGGGGAGTCCTCTTCTGATGCTTCTTCTGAAGCTTCTGATTTAGACTTAGATTTACCTTTTGGAGATTCTTCACTACTTGAATCATTTCCTTTTGATTTGCTTTTTGATTTATCTTTTGGAGATTCTTCACTAGTTGATTCATTTCCTTTAGATTTACTTTTTGATTTATTTTTTGGAGGTTCTTCACTACTACTATTATTGTGTTTCATCCAATTAGTTGGTTTTTCCATTGTCTTTTTGAAAACAGTATTAGAGTTTCCTGTATTAAGTTTTCCACTATCTCCTTGGCTATTTGCCCAATCTTTATTAATTGCCATATTAGTAATTTTTCTAGAAGATTCCCAATCTTTTAATTGTAAAGGATAACCATATCCAGTTGATACAGGATCATCACTTGCACATACTTTACAAGGAGCATTATTAATGCATACAGGTGGTCTAGGCATAGGTACTTGCCATTTTTCTGTATTTAAAATACTAAATTCATTATCCCATAATGATAAATTTTTGTCACCAAGTGGTTTATAAAAATCAGAAGGTAATTCATTATATGCAAATTCTCCTTTTTGGTCAACTTTACCATTTACAGGATGTTTAACTTTAGGTTTAGAATTAGCTTTTAATTTTTCTAAGTTGGCGATTACTTCATCTGGTGTAGTTAATTTAGATGCCAATTTAGATTGTATATTCTCAATATCATTATTATCTAATACTTCCGCTAAATGTAAGTCTTTTAATAAAGAAGCTAAATATTTATCTGTATTATCATTTGATGATGATTTTTGTAATGTTTTAATCTTATTTTCTAAATTATATATAGTATTTTCAACATTAACTTTTAATTTATCAATAGCAACATCACAAGCTGTTTCTGAACCAATTTTTTTGGGAAATAAACTGTTAACTATTTCATTACCATCTTCCAAATATAAGTTACCTCCTTTACTACTGGCTCCTTTACTACTGGCTCCTTTACTACTGGCTCCTTTACCTTTGGTTCCTTTACTTTTGCTTCCTTTACCGCTGCCTCCTTTACCTTCACTTTCTCCTTCACTTTCATCGGTCTCTTCTTTATCGCTTTCTGATTTATCTTTCTTTCCCTTCTTAGATGATTTTTTTCCTTTATCATCATCTTCTTCATCTTCCTCGCCTTTTTTACCTTTACTTTTCTTCTTTTTACCTTTTTCATCGTCGTCTTCATCATCACTACCACTACCTCCGCGTTTCTTTTTACCTCCAGATGAATCATCGCCACCACCTCCACCACCACCACCTCCACCTCCACCTCCACCTCCACCTCCACCTCCACCACTATTACCACCACCTTGACCACCTCCTTGACCACCTGATATAACAATGGGTGCTTGTTGTATTGCAGCTGCTTGTTGAGGTGCTTGATCATCTCTTCTTCTTGATGGTCTATCATCATCATCATCCTTTTTCTTCTTTGACTTTTTAGAAGAGTCTTCGTCGTCTTCATTATTTTTTGATTTAGATGATTTTTTTGATGCACCATTTTCTTCATCATTTATTTGAGTTTTAGTACTGACTGCTTTTGTATCACCTCCTTCAGCTTTAACAGTCTTTTTTTCGTCATCATCCTCATCTTCATCATCATCATTATCTTCATCATCATCATTATCTTCATCATCGTCTCCACCTTCATCGTCGTCTCCGTCTTCACCTTCATCATCTTCTTCTCCTTCTTCTTCATCTTCTTCTTCTTCATCTTTTACTTTTGATTTTGATTCACTATTTGCAAAAGTTTCTTTATTATAAAAATAATCTACTGATAAAAATCCACCAATTATTACAATAACAATTAAAATTAAATCTCTTTGATATAATTTTTGAGATGGTATCATTTTAAGAATTGTGTAAATCACACCTATAAAAATTATATATTTTACTAAATCTTTTAATGTGAAAACTAATTTCATTATAACTTATTGTAGAAAAATAATTTAAATTATTTTTAGGGTGTTATTAAACACTTAGTTAAAATGAAAAAAGTTAGTATGACAACAATAAATAATGATCTGATAGAAGCATCGTCTTCTATACCAGGAATATTTATATTATAATGTGCTTTTACATCCTCGTAAATATAATAAGCAGCAAAAACAACTAATGCTTTGAATAATGAGTTATAAACATTATCTCTAAATGTTACTTTCTTTAAATTGGAAGTTTTCATAAAATAATTATAGATAAATTGAATTAAGAAAATACCACCTGCTGTTGCTAAGTTTACGGCAAATATAGATTGGGGGATTTGATGAATATTTTTGATTGTAAGAGGTAATACGTATTTTAATGCAATAAAAATTATAAGTAAATTTAATAATTTGTTCATTAGATTAAACATACTTAGAAAACTATAATTTTAAAAAATAAATGTAATTTATTTTTTAAATATTTTTTTTATTATATAAAATAATCAAAATTAGTATAACAATTATTAATAAAAGATTTAATGAATACATAATAAATAATAATGAAACATATGGATAAATTCTATCCGAAAAACTCGTAAAAATTGGGTTTAAAATTTCATTCTCTAATAAATCTTTATTTTCTTTTTTTTTAAATTCTATAATTGTTTTTTGTATTAAATCTTTTATAAATTTATCTATCATATCTTTAATTTAAAATATATATTATATCTTTTCAAACTTGAAAATAAAAAAATTGAATAATATATTTTATATAAGATATTAATAATTGTATGCTTGTTGTTACCAATGATAATATTACTTATAGACTCGGAAAAAATGCAAATGAAAATTTTAAACTTATTGATGATGCAGATCCAGAAGATTGGTGGTTTCATTTAGATGATTCACCTTCTGGACATTGTGTAATTGATTCAAGTATTCTTGATATTCAAATGAAGGTTTTTGCTGGAAATCTTGTAAAGGAACATTCAAAGTTAAAAAATGATAAGAAAGTTAAGATAGTATTTACTCAAATTAAGAATATAGTAAAAACCAAAACACCAGGTACTGTTCTATTAAAACAGAAAGGGGAAACATTTTTCATTTAATATTTATTTTTATAATAATGTTGGATATTGTAATTTATATTTATCTGAAGCTTTTTGGAAACAAATGTGGTAACTATAAATAATCCATCCTACGATAACTGCATTTGTTAAAATATTAGTTGTTAACCCTATATATGAAAAATTAGAATACATAATTAAAGATGTACCAATTGTCCATAACAAAGCAATTTTTAAATAATCTGTTAACGCATAAGCAGCATTTTGTAAAGTTTCTTGGTCCTTTGAGAAATTCATAACAGAAAATTTAGAACTCATTTCTACGCTACCAATTGAAAATTGAATAGATGCGAATAAAATTGCTTCACCTATTGCTTTGTAATATAAATCTATATCCATATTAGTCATTAGATTAAATGAGATATTATTATTAAATATTTTTTTTTAATTATTCAAATAAAAATTGATTTAAATTATTTTTATATAAAGATATCTATATATAATCAGTAAATGGGCTCAGAATCACAATTTTATAGTGAAGAAATTAAAAGAATAACTAAACTAGAGTTTAATATTTTTACAAATAAAGAAATAAAAAATTATTCTGCTGTTAGTTCAGATCCCTTTGGTATTAATTTACCAGAATCATATGAAAACTATGAACCGAAAAAGGGTGGGTTAGTTGATTTGCGTTTGGGTACTTGTGATCCTTATTTGAATTGTACTACTTGTGGACTAAATTATTTAAAATGTCCAGGACATTTTGGGCATATTGAACTTGCAGAACCAGTTTTTCACTTTGGCTTTCTAGATCATTTAAGGTCAATATTACAATGTGTTTGTACAAAATGTTCTAATATCTTAGTAGAAAAAAGTGATGCACAATTTAAAAAAGCATTGATTAAAAAAACTGAAGCAAGATTTAAAGAAATTAAGAATCTAACTAAAAACATTAGTTTTTGTTGGAATTGCGGAACACCTGTTCCAAAAATTAAAAAAGATATTAATACAAGTAAAGTATCTATTAATTTGGTACTTGAAAGAGAAGTAAGTTCAACATTAGCAGATGATAAAACAGGTGAAATCATAGAAGAAATGAAAAAAATTTTAGAAATATTATCACCAAGAGATTGTTATAATATTTTAAGAAATGTATCTGATACAGATTGTTTATTACTTGGATTTAATCCTAAATCAGCAAGACCTGAAGATTTAGTAATAAAAACATTTCCTGTACCACCAGTAAATATTCGCCCAACATCTAAGATTGATTTTCTTGCATCATCTACTATGGAAGATTCATTAACTTTGAAAATTTCAGATATAGTTATAGCAAATCAGAGATTGAGAACTCAACTTGATAAAGAAACAACCCAAAATGATATTACTAATTATTCAAATACGGCCCATACTTTACTACAATATCAAGTAACAACATTTTTTGATAATGAATCTATATCCTTACCAAGATCTGAATTTAAAACAGGTAATCCAACAAAAAGTATTTCTGATAGAATTAAAGGAAAAGGTGGTCGTGTTCGTAGTAACTTGATGGGTAAACGTGTAGATTTCAGTGGTCGTTCAGTTATTACACCAGACCCCTATATAAATATCGATCAATTAGGTGTACCTAAGAAAATTGCTATGGAATTAACAATTCCGGAGGAAGTTACACCATATAATATTAAATATTTAACTTCTTTAGTTAAAAATGGAAGAGAAGTATATCCTGGTGCAAATTTTGTATTAAGAATAAATTATAGAGATGGTAAATCAGATGTACAAAAGATAGATTTAAAATATCGTAAGAAATCAATTAAATTGAGTATTGGTGATATTGTAGAAAGACATTCAGTAAATGGTGATTTTGTATTGTTCAATCGTCAACCGACATTACACAAGCCATCTATGATGGCTCACCAAATTCACGTTTTAGATAGAGAAGACGCGAATACATTTAGAGTAAATGTATCAGCGTGTAAACCATACGGGGCAGATTTCGATGGCGACGAGATGAACATTCACTTAGCACAGTCTATACAAGCACGCAATGAACTAAAACGCATCGCAAATGTTAAATTCCAAATTATAGGTGTTAAAGACTCAAATCCTATTATTGGTTGTCAACAAGATGCCTTGTCTGGTGCTTTTGTTATGACTCAAAAAGAAGCTAGAATTAAGGGTTCAGATGCTGCTAATATATTATGTAATACAAGCAGTAAAACAAAATATGAAATTGATATGAATAAAGAATATACAGGAATAGAAATTTTTACAAAAATTATACCCAAAGGAATTAACCACACAAAGAAAAATGACAAAGGTGAAATTACATTCCAAATAAAAGATGGTGAATTATTAGCTGGTTTATTAGATAAGAGTTCATTATCAGTTTCTAAAAACTCAATCATTCATTTTATTTGGGATAAATATGGTCCAAATAAAACAAGAGAATTTATTGATGATGCACAAAAGTTAATATTGAATTACTTATTAGTAAGAGGATTAACAATTAGTTTCAAAGATTCATTTTTGGATTTAAAATTTGAAGAACAAATTAAAAAGTTATTAGACAACACAGTTCTTGAAAATAAATATAACTTGACACAATACGAAAACGAAGTGGACCAAATTTCGCCACAAATTATTGAAGCAAGTTTATATTCTCAAATGAATGCTATTGGTAGTGATGTAGGTGCAACAATCAAGAAAAACTTGAATGCTTCTAACTTTTTCTGGGCTTTAGTTACATCAGGTGCAAAGGGTTCAGAAACTAACTTACAACAAATGATGGCTTGTATCGGTCAACAAGCTTTGGAAGGTAGACGTATTGCAAAGAAAGTAGAAGGGCGTTCACTAATTTATTTCCATAAAGATGACGATACACCAGAGGCAAGAGGATTTACAAGATCTTCTCTGTTGGATGGTTTAAAAGGTTATGAAGCTTTTATCTTTACCGCTGCGGGACGCGAAGGTTTAATTGATACCGCTATTAAGTCTGTAACATGGGAAACTCCTATTGTTATTATAGAGAATAATGAACCTAAATACACTGAAATAGGAAAATGGATTGATAATTTATTAGAAACTAATTCAAGAAAAGTAAAACATTATACTGACCGTCAAATGGAACTTTTAGATACAAAAGATATTTTTATACCAACAACAGATGAAAATGGTATAGTAAGTTGGGGACAAGTGTCTGCAATTACCAGACACGACCCTGGAACTCAATTATATGAAATAAAAACAAGTGGAGGTCGTAAAGTAACTGTTACTGAAAGCAAATCATTATTAATTTGGGATAAAGAAACAAAGAAGTTAAAAGAAATGCTTACCCCAGATATTAAAGTAGGTGATTGTGTTCCTGTAACTGAAACATTATGCGAGCCACCTATAATTATGGAATACATAGAGTTATCTAATTATTTACCAAAGAAAGAATATATTTATGGTACTGATTTTAATAAAGCAATAGAATTAATGAACACTGCTATGGAAGACAGATTTGCTGTTCCAACTGGATGGTGGGAAAGAAATAATGGAACTAATTTTATATTACCTTATACAAAAAAGGCTTCTCTTCAAAGATGTATAGTTCGTTCTAAAGATATTAAGAAAGGTTTTGTATTTCCTTATGGTGGAAATCGTAATGCAACATTAATAGCTGATAAATTTCCATTGAATAAAGAAAATGGTATTTTTATAGGTTTATTTTTAGCTGAAGGAAATGTAAACAATTCATCCGTAAGAATTACAAATACAAATGAAAATGTTAAAAAATTTGTAAGAAATTGGTTTGATAACCATAATATTAAATGGGATGAAGAAAATAGAATTAATAAAATTGGAGGTGAAACAAATTCTATTAGAGGATTTTCTACTATATTAGCAGACTTTTTAACGAAATTGGTAGGACACGGAGCTGAACATAAATTTGTTCCTTCAGAAGCTTTCATTGCTTCAAAAGAATTTATACTTGGATTATTAAATGGTTATTTCTCTGGAGATGGATGCGTTACAAAGAATTCAATTGATGCAAGTTCTGCTTCTAAAAGACTAATTGAAGGTATTTCAATGTTATGTTCCAGAATAGGTGTATTCTGTAAAGTATATACAACACAATTAAAATCTAATAATTTAAATACAGAAAATATATTACCATCTCATAGAATAAGAATATCTGCTCAATGGGCTAAAGTATTCTCTCAAAAAGTAACATTATTAGAAGAAAATAAAGATAAGAAAATGAAAGATAAGAAATGGTGTAAAGCACATAAAAATTTTGATACTTTTAATAACGTAGTATTAGATGAAATTACTGAAATAAACTTAATTGATGTTGCATTACATCCAAAAGTTTACGATTTAACTATTCCTTCAACATTAAACTTTGGTCTTGCAAATGGTCTTCAAGTTCGCGATACCGCTCAAACTGGATATTTGCAACGAAAACTGATTAAAGGTTTGGAAGATTTGAGTATCAAATATGACGGCACAAATAGAAATTCCCGTGGTGTAGTCATTCAATATGTATACGGTGAAAACGGTATCAATCAAGCCTGTCAAACTGAAATCAAATTAAATATTATGGAAATGGATAATAAGAAATTAGAAGAAAGATTTAATTTTACTGATGAACAATTAAAGAAGATTGAAAAGAAACATAAAATTACAATGAAAGACTTGAAAGCATTTAATACAAAATATTTAAATAAAATGAAGAGTTATAGAGATGAAATGAGAACTATTCAAATGAAAGCATTATTAAATTTCAAGACGATGGAAGAGAAGTTTATGTTACCAGTTAATCTTTTTAGATTAACTCAAGATTATTCATCTAAAACAGAAAACTTAGAATTAAAGCCTCAAGACATTATAGATTCAATTGAAGATTTCTTAAATCTACCTGAAACTAAGCTATTACCTATAGCAACAAAAGGTAACGATAGATTAAAACAAGATGATAGATCATTAAAATTTATATTAGAAGTAGCATTATATGAATACTTATCACCTAATAAATGTATCTTTGATTATGGTTTAACAAAAGAGAAGTTAACAAATATTTGGGATGAAATTAGAAATAGTTTTGTAAAAGGTATTGCTGAACCAGGTGAAATGGTTGGTATTTTAGCAGCTCAATCTATTGGAGAACCAACAACCCAATTAAATTTGAACACAAAGCACTTTGCTGGTGTATCATCTAAATCTGGTGCTGTATCAGGTGTACCTCGTATCTTAGAATTATTATCATTTAGTAAAGATATTAAGACACCTCAAATCACAGTCTATTTTGAAAATGCAATAAGAAGTGATCGCATTGCTGTAAATAGAATTGCTTCTTATTTCAAATATCTATCAATCAAACAATTAATAGATACAGCTGAGATTTATTATAATCCAGTTGGAACAAATATTGATAAGAAAATTACAGCAGATAATGTATCTACGCCATTCTTCACAAACAATCAAAAAGCAGAATTAAGTAGTTTACCATTCATTTTCAGATTGAAAATGAATATTGAAAAGATGTTAGACAAGGAAACAACTTTATTAGATATTAAAACAAAGTTTGTTTCTTTTTGGTATAAACATTTTACAAATTTAAAAACAATGAAGAGAAATGAAAAAGATATATTTAGTAAAATAAGCAGATGTGCTATTTTAAGTAATAGTACAGCTGATAAAGAACAAATTATTCATATTAGATTTTCTATTTCAACATTCAACTATCAAATTTTAGTTGATTTCTTAAATATTGTTCTAAATGATATTACATTAAAAGGTATTGATGGTATTAATGATATTAGTATGGATGAACAACGTGTAATTGTAAATGATGCTAATACTGGAGCAAATGTAGTAGAAAAAGAATTTGTAGTTACAACATATGGTATAAATCTTGAAAAATTAAAATATATGAAAGGTATTAATAATAGTCGTGTATTAATTAACGATATTTTTACCATTTATAAACATTATGGTATTGAAGCAACAAGAAATATTTTAATGGTAGAATATATGAAAGTATTGGGTGATAAATTAAATAATACACATTTATCTTTACTAGTTGATATGATGACACATAATGGAGATATTACATCTATTGATAGACACGGTTTAAGTAAATTAGATTCAGACCCTTGTGCAAAAGCATCATTTGAACAAACAATGGATCATTTTATTAATGCTGCAATATTCAATGAAAAAGACACAATGAAATCTATATCATCTAACATTATGTTGGGTAAAATTATACCAGGAGGTACAGGTAGTTTCGATTTAATATTAGACACTAATAAATTAGAAAATTCAGAATACACTTCTGATGAAACAGGTGGGCGTATTACATTTACACCATTAGAAGAAGACTCTATATTAAAAGATATCATTAAATATGGTATCAATCAACCTACATTTTTTATGCCTTTTGTTTAAGCTTATTTAACTATTATTTTGATTTAACAATTTGCTTTGGTTTGACAATTTGCTTTGGTTTAACTACTTGCTTTGGTTTAACTACTTGCTTTGGTTTAACTACTTGCGTTGGTTTAACTATTTGCTTTGGTTTAACAATTTGCTTTGGTTTAACTATTTGTTTTGATTTTTTTTTTATTATTATTTTTTGTATTTGTTTAATCATTTTCTTTGGTATTTGTTTAATTAAATGTTTTCGTCTTTCTCTTTCTCTATCTCTTTGTTTAATTATTTGTCCAAGTTGTAGTTTAGGTTGTTGTCTAATTAATTGTCTATGTTGTCTAATTATTTGTTTAGGTTGTTGTCTTATTAATTGTCTAGGTTGTCTTATTACTTGTTTAGGTTGTCTTATTATTTGTGTAGGTTGTCTTATTACTTGTGTAGGTTGTCTTATTATTTGTTTAGTTTGTCTTATTAATTGTCTAGATTGTCTAATTAATTGTCTAGATTGTCTAATTAACTGTCTAGGTTGTTGATTAATTAAATTAGTAGATTGTTGTCTAATTATTTGCCTTGATTGTTGTCTAATTAATTGTCTAGGTTGTTTTATAATTAACTGTGTAGATTGTTCATTTCTAGTTTTTTGATTTTGACGTTTTCTAATTAATTGTGTAAATTTTTGTTTAGGTATTTGTTTAGATTCTTGTTTAATACGTTTTACTTCAATTATATTTTTTATAATTGGTGTTTTATTTATAGCTACTCTAATATTTGTTTTATTTATCAATCTATTATAATCATATAATTCTCTATTAATAATTTTATTTTTATTTTCAATTGTTAATGGTACTTTTACTTGAGGTGGATTAATAATACTTCCTAAGAGATTATCTTGATCACCGCCCCATCTACTTCCTATATTTAAAATCATATTATTTATAAATGCTAATGCATTCAATTCTTTAATAAATTTTCTTGATAAAAAATCAATAGGATAATTAACTGGAAATGCTTGTTTTAATATTTCCCAACCTTTTTTATGAACCATATAAGATACTGTTCCCCAAGTAATCATCATTTGATATACATTTGGAGCAAATTGTTTTGTTTTTTTTTGTCTTTCTAAAATTTCTAATGGTGTAAACATTTGTACAAAATAACTATTATTAATATTACAAATATTAATTAATTTATTTATTGTATTTATTTCGAAATTATTTAAATGAACATCATCTTCAAAAACTAATAACCAATCTTTATCACTTGTATTATAAAAATGTTCCATTAATTTTAAATGTGATAATGCACAACCTGTTTCACCACTACTTTTATAAAAGTAAGGTCCTAATAGATTTTCTTCTTTTCCAATTTGTATACATCTTTCACCATCATTAATTGCATCATATGCTTCAAACATTAATAATTCCTTAAATTTTTCTTTAGCTTCATAATAATTATTAACACGTTCCGATGATTTTTGGTAAACAACCATATATGCATCAAAATTCATTCTAATTATAATAATTTATAAAATAAATTTTATTATAAAATTTATTTTTTAAATTATATTTATCTTTTATAATTTACATAATTATTTACCAAATTAAACTGCCATATTCTGATATTTTATCATTTCCATCAATTGCTCCTTTATTAATAAAAATATCATTAATAAAACATAACGCATTTAAATCTTCTATATTCTTAGATATCATTATATCATTATTTTCATCAAAAGGTATTTTTGATCGCATAATTTCAATACCTTTTTTATTTATTAAATATGCAACTCCACCCCACTGTGGTATCATTTTAAATAAATTATAATTTATTTTTTCTTGTTTTATTTGTTCATTAAAATATTTACCATTGGTAAATAATTGAATATAATTTGAATTATTCTTATCTGCTTCACCTATTAATAATTCTATAATTATTGGATTATAGTTTTCTAATTTTACATCATCTTCTAATACTAATAACCAATTTTTTTTAGAACTTAAAAAATTTTTCCATAAATTAATATGGGATAAACTACATCCTAATTTACCATTTAAATTATCACAATATTTTAAATATTCTTGTGTAAATATATTATTTTCAATACAAAAATTCTTATATTTATCATAATTATTTAATGTATCTATTGCTTCAAATTTATATGCTATGTTTTTAATTGTTTTATAATTATTATTCCTTTTTAATGAATTTGAATATACTATCATATATAAATCAAAATTGTAATTATTATCAGAAACTTCTGATTTTATATCTTCTGGTGTGAAATATTTATCAAAAGTTTCAAATTTATGAATTATTAATTTTTCTAATTCAGAATTTATCAATTCTAGATTTGGTTTAGATAATTCTACTTTATTTTCATATGTTATAACTGATTTAAATTTA
>Ga0209499_1001026_pt1 | contig 20138 bp, 15 predicted proteins | sample C_130208_EF_Meta_FD_187306 | JGI IMG/M metagenome (GOLD analysis project Ga0209499, IMG submission 187306) | Freshwater microbial communities from Lake Croche, Canada to study carbon cycling - C_130208_EF_MetaG (SPAdes) (version 2) | ecosystem: Environmental > Aquatic > Freshwater > Lake...
TCTATTAGTGATTATACCACTATTTGCATCAACTTTTTTTATAACCAATGCTATAGTTTCGTTGATTATTAGAGTTTTAATAATAATTTATAGTATTATTGTCTTATACAAAGTTTTTAAAAGCAGTGAAATAAAAAATAGAAATTTGACTATATTATATTTGAATTTGTTTATATTGATTTTGATATTTTTAATTTTAAATTACCTCTCCCGTTAACAAGAGCATCTTTGCTCGTGAACTAAACAAAAAGTACAACCCAAAACTTAGCCACTAATTAAAACCTAGTGGTTTAGTTTCTAAAAATCATAGTCATGAAATTAAAAATCTATTTAATTTCAGCTATTCTCTTCCCTGTTTTTATGTTCTCACAAGGCGATGGAGGCAATGTTCTCAAAGGTGGCGAGCTGCTCTTGAGTGGTATTTCTATATTTAAATCAAAACGTGGCAATGACATAAACAGTGATGTGATAGAATCCGTTTGTATCAAAAACAAAATGGTTACTAAAATCACCTACAGAATAGCTGGTAAAAGCGATAACGGAGTAGATGTTAAGAAAGAACTCGTTATCCAAAAAGACAATAAAGAGTGTTTTGTGGAGCTACCCAAAGGCACTTACTCCTATGAAGTGGAACTGCCTGGCAAAGAACTCTACCGCAAAGGCGAGTATAAGTTTGATGACGATGTGGTCATCAACATTAAGCAAGATTAAACCAAAATCCCAAGTTAATAGCTTGGGATTTTTTTGTTTTAAGACAAACCGTTACATTTGTTCGTTACCTAAAAAATAAATGAAAGACCTTCTTCTTATAACTCCACCATTCACCCAACTCAACACGCCCTACCCCGCAACGGCCTATTTGAAAGGATTTTTGAATACCAAAAACATTTCCAGCTTCCAAATGGATTTGGGCATAGAAGTGATTTTAGAATTATTCTCAAAAGAAGGATTGAATTCTATTTTCAATGCTTCCAGCTTCCAGCTTCCAACTTCCAACCTACAACGAATTTATTCTCTAAAACAAGATTACATCAACACCATAGATGCCGTTATACAATTCCTTCAAGGAAAAAACCAAACCCTAGCCCGACAAATTTGCTCTGGTAATTTCCTTCCTGAAGCATCACGTTTCCAGCAACAAGACGATATGGAATGGGCATTTGGCTCGATGGGAATGCAAGACAAAGCAAAGTATTTAGCTACTTTGTATCTCGAAGATTTATCCGATTACATTGTGGAATGTGTTGATGAAAATTTTGGCTTCAGTCGCTACGCCGAACGATTGGGGAGAAGTGCTAATTCTTTTGATGAATTGTATTCTCATCTCCAAAATGACTTGACTTATATTGATACAATTACACTCAAAATCCTAAATGAAAGACTACAAGATGTGCAATCCAAATTAGTTTGTATCTCAGTACCTTTTCCAGGAAATTTATACAGTGCTTTTCGATGTGCGCAATACATCAAAACACATTTCCCAAAAACAAAAGTGGCAATGGGTGGCGGTTTCCCCAACACCGAACTTCGCGATTTAAAGGACAAAAGAGTATTTGAATTCTTTGATTTTATAACGCTTGATGATGGGGAACTTCCTATTCAATTGCTAATTGATAATGAACAATTGATAATTGACAATGAACAATTGATAATTGATAATGAAGAATTGATAATTGATAATGAAGAATTGATAATTGATAATGAAGAATTGATAATTGATAATGAAGAATTGCTAATTGAGAAAAAGTATAAACGGACGTTTCTTCTTGAAAACAATGAAGTAGTTTATAAAAATAATTCAACCAAGACAGATTATAAACAAGAAGAAGTTGGTACACCCGATTACTCGGATTTGCTTTTGGAAAACTACATTTCTGTAATTGAAATTGCCAACCCAATGCACAGTTTGTGGAGCGATGGGCGATGGAATAAGTTAACCATGGCTCACGGTTGCTACTGGGGGAAATGTACTTTCTGTGACATTTCTTTGGATTATATCAAACTCTACGAACCTATTGCGGCCAAAACTTTGGTAGATAGGATGGAGGAAATGATTGCACAAACAGGCGAAAATGGTTTCCATTTTGTAGATGAAGCAGCTCCTCCGGCTTTGATGAAAGAAGTAGCATTAGAAATTATCAGAAGAAAATTAACCGTTTCATGGTGGACGAATATCCGTTTCGAGAAAAGTTTCACTGCTGATTTGTGTCTATTACTAAAAGCTTCTGGATGCATCGCCGTTTCTGGCGGATTAGAAGTAGCCTCCGATAGACTTTTGGAATTAATCAAAAAAGGAGTAACTGTTGAACAAGTGGCACAAGTAACACGAAATTTCACCGAAAGTGGCATCATGGTTCATGCCTATTTAATGTATGGTTACCCCACACAAACTGTTCAGGAAACTATTGATAGTTTGGAAATGGTGCGTCAACTATTTGAATTAGGAATAATACAATCGGGATTTTGGCATCAGTTTGCCATGACGGCTCATAGTCCTGTAGGATTATTTCCAGAAGAATTTGGAGTAATTCCTGAACAGAACGAAATTTCTTTCGCCAATAATGATATTCAGTTCAAAGACAAAACAGGAATCAATCACGATAAATTCAGTTTTGGACTAAAGAAATCGTTATTCAATTTTATGCACGGAATCTGTTTTGATTATGAACTTCAAGACTGGTTTGATTTTAAAATTCCCAATACTACAATTCCCTCCGATTATATTGTTTCATGTTTAGAGAAGGAAGAAAGTTTTAATACAAAACCTTATGCAAAAATTGTTTGGATAGGAGGAAAGCCACTATCTGAGACCTTTACCAAATCTAAAAAAGGAAATTCTTGGCAAATGATGAAATTAATTTTTCATGACAAAAGAGAAACTATGGAAATTTCCTTGGAAAAAGACAAAGCCGAATGGCTTGTTTCAACGCTCGAAACACTTTCTGTTTTCCAAAACAAAAACCAAACCTTTGCGCAACTAAAAACTGATTTTGAAACTCATTTTGAAGACTTTGAACTCTTTTGGTATTCAAAATCAATGAACGCTTTGAAAGATTTTGGACTACTTACATTGTAGTATTTAGATGATGTGATAATCACTTAATCAAATCTTAAGAAAAACTAGTGTAGGGTTATTATATATTTGCTTGTTTCAATATCAAATTAAAAGAGTAATTGATAAAATCTTCACCGTTAATATTTATATTTGAATTATAAAAAAAAGAATGAATAAAAAACTTAAAATATTATTATTATTTATTGCTGTTATCGTAGTAGGATTTATTTCGATGCGTTTGTATATTAATTATGGTGGCAAAAGAAATATTCAGACTGAAGAAACGGCTTTTACGGTTTCATCAAAAGCAATTACGAATGAATTTATATCAAATTTGGATGCTTCCAATATAAAATATTTAGAGAAACCAGTAGCTATTTGTGGAACTGTAACTTCTATAAATGAAAATGAAGTAATAATTGACGAAGTTGTAAATTGTAATTTTTTGAACGTAGATTCTTCAATAAAAAAAGATCAAAAAATAGTTGTAAAGGGAAGAGTTATTGGTTACGACGATCTTCTTGGTGAGCTAAAAATAGATCAATGTAATCTTTCAATAGTAAAATAAAGACCCTATGAAATTAATAAAAATTGTATTCTCAGCATTGTTATTGTTTGCCTTTAACGCGACGAATGCTCAAGATTTAATGTCTGAATTAGATTCAGTTCCAAAAGAAAAACAAATTAGCTCTGCCGCTTTTAAAGCATTACAAATTTGTAATATGCAATCTACAAAGTTACCAGCTAAAGGAGAGTTTTATTTTTTAGTATCTCACCGATTTGGTGATTTAAAAAATGGAATTAATAATTTCTTTGGATTAGATAATGCTTTAACAAAACTAGGTGGAATTTATGGAGTAACCAACTGGTTGTCTTTAGGAATATCAAGGCATACTTATCAAAAAACTTATGAATTGGCTGTAAAATACAAAATGGCCAATCAGCAGGATAACGGTTTTCCAGTTACTATAGCGGGATACAACACCATGGATATTAACTCGGAATTGAAAACAGATTTATATCCAGGATTAAAATTTAATAATCGATTAGCTTTTACAACACAATTATTAATTTCAAGAAAATTTAACACATCTATTTCGGGTGAATTGTCTGGAATTTATGTTCACAAAAACTTATATGACGCCTTGTTAGATCAAGAAAACATTTATTTAGTAGGAGCGGGGGCAAGATGTAAATTGACTAAAAGATTGAGTGCGAATATTGAATATGCTGCAAGAGTAAATTTACCAGAAGATATGACATCGGTTTATCATAATCCATTAACTGTAGGATTGGATATCGAAACTGGTGGACACGTTTTTCAATTGGTTTTCTCAAATAGTCAACCTATGAATGATGTTGCAGTATTCTCCAATGCTGGTGGAGATTGGTCAAAAGGAAGTCTTTATTTTGGGTTTAATATGTATAGAGTTTTTTAATAAAAAAGTTATGAAAAAAATAAAAATAATATTAGTTTTAACGATTGTATTGGCTGGCTATTTAATAATATCATGTGATACAACTACAATCCAAGAAATTCAGCCTGTAGTTGCTAATCCGACGTATAATACAAACATTAAACCTTTAATGACTGCAAAATGTACTTCATGTCATTCTACAAATGGTAAATATCCTGCTTTAGCAAATTATGACCAAGTAGTTGATGCGACTGAAAATGGTAGCTTACTTTGTAAAATTGAAGATCAATGTGGAGAAGTTATGCCTCCAAATGGAAAAATGCTACAAGTTTTTATCGATATGATTAACAATTGGAAAACTCAAGGATACGCTCAATAATAAATTAAAAAAGATGAAAAAGAATATAATTTTATTGGTACTACTTCTTATAGTAGGAGTTTCACAATCACAAAAAATGATGACTCGCGCAGGTGAAATCAAGTTTGATGCTACAGTTCCTGGAGCGCTTGATGAAGTTATTGGCAACAATAAAACTGTTTCAAGCATTTATGACAAGGCAACTGCAAAATTGGTTGTTCAAGGAATGGTAAAATCTTTCAAATTCAAATCTCCATTGATGGAAGAACATTTCAATGAAAACTATATGGAAAGCGATAAGTTTCCTAAAACCAGTTTTGATGGTAAAATAATTGGATATGACGGGAAAACAGGAAGCTATGATGTTGAAGGAGATTTAACCATTCATGGAGTTACAAATAAGGTGAAAACGAAAATGACTCTTTCTAATGATGGGACTAAATTAGTCATAGCAGGAAGTTTTATTGTAAAACTTATAGATTTTAAAATTGATGTTCCTACACTAGCTAAAAAAACATTGGCAGAAACTGCAAAAATATCCTTGAAATTACCATTTGAAAATAAATAATTTTAATTAATATAAAATATGAAAAAAATTTACAAATTACTTGCATTAGCTGTTTTATTATCCTCAGCTACTATAAATGCACAAACTGCGGGAACTTTAACTTTTAAAATTGGTGAGGTAAATCATAGTTCTAATTACTCAGGAACTAAAAGAGTACTGTCAGTTTGGATTGAAAGTACTACAAATGGAACTACATGGACTTTTGTAAAAACATTATTCCAAAAAGGTAGAAATGTTCCAAGTAATCACACACCAGTTTGGAAAACAGCTTCAGCTTCAAATGTTACAGGAACAACTACTGCAACTTCTTCAACTTCATCATTTTCATGGACTGCGGGCTCTTTACAAACTGTTACTTGGGATGGAACAAATGTTGGCGGAACAGTAGTTACAGATGGTAATTATAGAGTTGCAGTGGAAGAAACTTGGGATCATGATACAAATACTACTCCAATAGTTTATGGAACTGCTCATGCTTATTTCCCTTTTACAAAAGGAAGTATAGCAGTAAATCAAACACCAATATATGCAAGTTTTTCAAATATGTCATTAGTTTGGTCACCCTCTACTATGGCGTCTGAAAGCTTTATTAAAGCCCCGGATGCATTGGTTTATCCTATTCCATCAAAAGGTATATTTTATATTGACTTAAAAAGTGATATTAAAAAGCTTCAAGTATTTGACATTGTTGGTAAATTAATTTATAACGAGGAAATTAAAGATGCTACAAATGCTACTACTAAAAAAGTTGATCTTACTTCATTTAATGATGGGGTTTATTTGATCAATATTTCAGATGGTAACAGAACATCTACCTATAAAGTTTTATTAGAAAGATAATAACCGTTATTTAATTTTAAAAAAGCATCCATTTGGATGCTTTTTTTTATTCTTTAAATTTTATTATATTCTTTATACCATTAGTTTTATAATATTGATAATTTCCTTTATCATCAGAGTAAATTAACATTGCTTCTAATTCGGGATGATTGCGCAAAAATACTTTTGCTTTTTCTAATCCCATGACTAAAATCCCAGTGGCATTAGCATCAGTTGTTATACAATCTTTGCCAAATAATGAAACGCTTAATAAATTATTTTTTGCAGGATAACCCGTTTTAGGATCTAAATGATGGGCATATTTTATTCCGTTTTCAATGAAATAACGTCTGTTATTGCCAGATGTTGAAATAGCCGAATTATTTAGTGTAGCTAAAGCTATGGTTCTGTTGATAGCTTCTTTGTTATCTTTGGGTTCTTCTAGGTTTACTGTCCAAATTTTACCATTTAAATCAGTTCCTTTGGCATATACTTCGCCACCAATTTCAACTATATAGGATTTAATCCCTTTTTTATTTAAAAATTTAGATACTACATCAACGGAATATCCTTGTGCAAATGCGTTAAAATCTAAGGCAACTCTAGGATCTTTTTTTACTATTTTATTTCCTTTTAGTTCAATTAAATCAAAGCCTACAAATTGAAGGACACTATCAATTTTTACTTTTTCAATTTCAGTTTTTTTACCAGGACCAAACCCCCACATATTAGTTAAAGGCATTACTGTAGGGTCAAATGCTCCGTTGGTGTTTTTCCATATTTCTTTGGCTTTAATAAAACAAGTTTTGAAATAGTGATCTACCCTAACATCTTTATCATTTTGATTGACTCTTGTTATTATAGAGTAGGGATTATAAGTAGAAACTGAAAAGTCAAAATCTACTAATAATTTCTCGATTTCGGGTTGTAAATTTCGGTGTTTGGTATCTAGATAGGTTATATGATAGGATACGCCTTGCGTAGGTCCTTCAATTGATGCTGATTCTAATTGTTGAGAATAGGATATTGTTGTAGTTATTACAGTTGTTATAAATGATAATAAATAATTAAAGTATTTCATCTTTAGTTGCAATTTAGTTTAATATTCAATTTTCCCCCATACTTTTTATAGAGTATTAAATCATTACAAGCATTTTCATCGTCATTTAATTTAATTTCTAACAGTATTTTTTTTAAGTAATAAATGGGTTTTTGATTATTCAGTTCTATATCTTTATCATAATCCATAATCGCTTTTTTATAATCTTTAGTTTCAGTATAAAACTGAGCTCTTGCATAATATACATTTTCTTCTAAAGGTGATATTTCTATTGCTGTATTTAAATCTTCTATGGCTCCTTTATAATCTTTTAACTTACATTTTAGTAATCCTCTATCAATAAATACTTCAGAATAATTATTCATTGAGGCTGCTTTGTTATAATCTTTCATTGCGCCTTTATAATCTTTGTAAATTTCTTTTATTTGACCTCTAAAACGATATGCATCAGGGTTGAACTCTAATGACATGGTCTTATTATAATTTAAGATGGCATTCTTATAGTCTTTTATTTTTTGTTGAAGTATTGCTCTAAGAAAAAAATAATCGGGTTCAAGAGGGTTAATCCTTGCTCGAATTGTATAATCTTTGATAGCGGCTTTATAATCTTTGATATTTTTTTTGACTAATTCCTTATCTAAATAGTCAGAGGAATCTTTTGGATTCAATTCAATAATTTTAGAATAGCGAGCTGTGGCTTTTTTATATTCTTTTTCTTGTTGTCTATGCTCATTTACAGAATTTTGACTAACAACAACATTGGTAAAAATAAAATAACATAATAAACTAATAGAAATTCTCATTTTTTTTGATTACTTATAAAATACAAATATATATTAAAGCTTAATTTTCATTTTTAAAATTTACTTAAATGAGGCAATATTATCTATTAAGTAAATTATTTATATTTTCTCTACCTAAAAGAATTTCTTTGTCTTTTTCTAAATAGTTATACACAAGTTACAGGTTCACCATAAAGGTCAAACTCTGTGGCATCAATAATTTTTACAGTTACAAATTCTCCAGTTTTTACATAGAATTTTGAAGCATCTATAAGCACTTCATTATCTACATCTGGGCTATCAAATTCTGTTCTTCCAATGAAATGTTGCCCTTCTTTTCTATCAATAATACATTTGAAAGTTTGCCCAATTTTTTCTTGATTTAAATCCCAAGAGATTTGTGATTGTAAATCCATAATTTCGGCTGCACGAGCTTGTTTTACTTCTTCGGGAACATCATCTTCTAATAAATAGGCGTGTGTATTTTCTTCGTGAGAATAAGTAAAACAACCCAAACGTTCAAATTTCATTTCCTGAACCCAATCTCTCATGATTTCAAAATCTTCTTGAGTTTCACCAGGATAACCAACAATTAAAGTGGTTCTAATAGTCATCCCAGGAACAGCAGCACGAAAATCCTTTAAAAGCTTTGTTGTTTTTTCTTTGGTAGTTCCACGTCTCATTGATTTTAGAATGTTATCTGAAATGTGTTGTAAGGGGATATCAATATAATTACAAATTTTTGGCTCGCGCTTCATCAAGTCTAATACATCCATTGGAAATCCTGTAGGGAAAGCATAATGCAGTCGTATCCATTCAATTCCTTCTACTTTTACAAGGTTTTCGAGAAGTTCGGCTAGGTTTCTTTTTTTGTATAAATCTAGACCATAATAAGTTAAATCTTGTGCAATAAGAATCAATTCTTTTACGCCGTTTTTTGCTAAACCTTCTGTTTCTTTTACCAACTTCTCAATAGATTGTGAAACATGTTTACCCCGCATAATAGGAATAGCACAAAAACTACAAGGACGGTCGCAACCTTCAGCAATTTTTAGATAAGCATAATTTTTGGGTGTAGTTGTTATACGTTCACCAAGTAATTCATGTTTATAATCAGCGCCAAGTGCCTTTAATAAAAGAGGCAATTCGGTAGTGCCAAAATATTGGTCTACATTAGGGATTTCCTTTTCTAAATCGGGTCTATATCTTTCTGACAAACATCCTGTAACAAATACTTTATCAACTAAACCACGTTCTTTCTTATCAGCATATTCTAGAATTGTATTTACTGATTCTGCTTTTGCATTATCTATAAACCCACAAGTGTTTATTACTACAATATTTCCTTCTTGTTCGTGTACTACATCTTTTCCGCTAGCTTTCAATTGTCCCATCAAAACCTCACTATCATAAGTGTTTTTAGAGCATCCAAGGGTGATAACGTTAATTTTATTTTTCTTTATTGACTTAGTTCTCATTGATTTTAAATTGGAGTGCAAAATTACATTATTTATTCCGAATTTTTCTTCTTGTCAATTATTATAGAAAACAAGAAACCGCTTCACTTGAAACGGTTTTACTTTAGTAAATAGTATTGTTTTTTAAAAATTAATGGAATAACTAACAGTGATGTTATTGTTGTGTCTGCTAATTCTTGCAGGATCTGTCATCCCTGAAGAAAGGAATGTTTGATTTAAATTTCGGTGATCATAGGAATAGGCCAAATCTATTCTACTGTCATCAAAAGTGTAACCAAGTCCGCCAGTATACCCTGTTAAATCTCCAAAAGTTTGATCCACTTTATAAGGACTTTCTTCAAAACGATAACCCGCTCTAAGGCTTACTTGTTGAATTCTATATTCTCCACCAACTCTAACTTCAATAGCATCTTTTAAAGCGTTTTGCATGAAATTATTTAAACCTGCATAATCATTTTTTGGTCTAAAAGTGGTTGCACTATAATCTTTTGTAGAAATATCAGCACTAATTAATCCTTTTTTTCCAAAAATGTAAGCTAAACTTCCTGTCCATTTTCCTGGTGTTTGAATTTTATAAGGAAGATAAGTCACTGGGTCATGAGAGGATTTTGGATATTCATTGTTGTCTTGATTGTTTATACTATGAGTGCTTAATTGTTGTTGTAATTCATCTGTTAATCTGTACCAAGTTGGAGATTCATATGATAATCCAATTCGTAAACTTTCTATAGGTTTAAGAATGGCACCTAGATTTAATGAAAAACCAGAACCAGTAGTTGTTAATTGATTTTCAAAAAGTATTTCTGTAATTGTTGAACCGGTATCATAAACAGGATTAGTATTGCTTTCATATACAGAAAAAGTTTTTTGAATATTTACAAAGTGAAAATTCAAATTTCCCCCGACAAATAATAGGTCTTTATACGCCGCTGAAAAGTTTGCCGTTAATTTACCGTTATAACCCGTTGTTGAGATTTGATTTTCTTGATAATAATTTCCTCCGGTTGGAATATTTGTATAATATGAAGTATTGTTCGGAGTAGTATTACTAGCTTCAAAAATATAAGTATCATAGCCTAAATAAGCTTGTTGCTGGTAAAAATTTAAATCATAATAATTATAATTTGTCAATACATTCGTTTGAATTCCTTGAGCAATATTTAAAAAATAATTTCCTATTGAATTATTTGGATTTGTTCCTGCAGTAAACAAACTATTGTTAAAATTATTTGAATTCTCATAATTTAATGCAAAAGCAATTTTTTTCCAATCATTTTTACTGTTTTTGACGTCTTTAAAAATAAATACAGTTCCAATTTGATTGATATCTAAAGTATTGTCATTATCATTAGTATAATTTCCAAAATATCTAGATTTATTATAAACGTTATACATAGAACTTGTAACAGTTCCAAAATTATTGTTGAAAAATATTGACCCAGCAGGATTTACATTAATTGAGGATAAATCACCACCAACTGCCCCAAATGCACCACTCATAGCCCTAAATCTAGCAGTGCCAGTTAAATTGTCTACGGCAAGTCTTAGAGCATCTTCAGGAGTTGTCTCTTGCGCATGAATAGAAACAAATGAAAATCCTAAAATCAGAGATAAAAAAAAATTTTTCATGTTATGATTGTTTTTGTTTTAAAAAAACTATGCTGATTAAAATAAACATAGTTGTAAAAAAGTTTTTAAAATTTATCTTCTTCCCCCAGAAGATCTTCCCCCGCTAAATCCTCCCCCAGATGGACTTGCCCCTCCATAATTTGAGCCAGGAGTGTAAGATCGTGTAGGAGTATTTGATTCAGTTCTAGTATTTTCTCTTGGTTGAGTTGGACTTGAATTAGAACTAGGTCTTGGTGAGCTATTAGAATTAGTTCTACTAGGAACAGAATTATTGTTATTTCTAGGGTTATTAAAGTTGCTTCTAGTGTTGTTAAAATTATTATTTCTTGGAGTTGTAAAGTTGTTATTTCCCCTTACGCCATTAAAATTGTTGGATGAATTTCTTATGTTACCACTTCTAGCACCAACAATTCTATTTCCATAATCTCCATAAGAAGAGCCTCTTCTGCCACCAGAGTGAGAGTAATAATAGTTGTTATAATAATTTCCTCCCCAATAATTTCCTCCCCAATAATTACCATACCAGTTATTCCATCCGATTCCCCAACCCATACTAAGGCCAGGTCCATACCAACCATTCCAGCCCCATGAAGGACCATACCAACTATTCAAACCCCAATAACCGCCATACCAATAGTTGTTCCAATACCCATATCCCCAATTATTATCATATACATTTACAGTTACTGATTGAGGATTGTTTCCCCAACTAGAATTGTTAGAATTTGAATTGTAATTTTCAGCAGTATTAGCAGGTGCACCATTATTAGATGAACTATAATTATCCACATTAGTAAAAACATCTTGGTTTTTATTTAAATCACTAAAATATTCTTGATATTTATTACTTTGACTCATATCATTTGAATTTGCCTCTCGGTTTTGTTTTTGTGAACTTCCGTATACACCATCATCATAGTAAGAACTATTTTGGTAAGAGCTACATGAAGAAATAGTTAAAGCTAGAGATCCAAAAAGTAAATAAATGGATAATTTTTTACTGGAAAAAAAATAAGTTTTCATATCTATGGTATTTTTATTGTTGGACTATACAAAAATAGTTAGTTTTGCTGAACTATTTAGTTAAAATTAGTTAAACAATTTTTATGCCAAAACATTAATTATGAGCAAGGATTTGACAAAAAGAGAAGAAGATTATTCCAAGTGGTATAACGAACTGGTTGTTAAGGCAGATTTAGCTGAAAATTCAGGTGTTAGAGGTTGCATGGTTATCAAACCATATGGGTACGCTATTTGGGAAAAAATGCAAGCAGAATTAGATAGAATGTTCAAAGAAACAGGGCATAGTAATGCCTATTTCCCTCTTTTTGTGCCTAAAAGCATGTTTGAAGCCGAAGAAAAGAATGCTGAAGGTTTCGCCAAAGAATGCGCTATTGTAACTCATTATCGATTAAAAAATGACCCTGACAAACCAGGAAAATTGATGGTTGACCCTAATGCAAAGCTAGAAGAAGAACTTATTGTTCGCCCAACGAGTGAAGCTATTATTTGGTCTACTTATAAAAATTGGATTCAATCTTACAGAGATTTACCTTTATTAATTAATCAATGGGCAAATGTAGTTCGATGGGAAATGAGAACTAGATTGTTTCTAAGAACTGCAGAGTTTTTGTGGCAGGAAGGACACACTGCACATTCCACAAAGGCAGAAGCTGTTCAAGAGTCTGAAAAAATGATGCATGTTTATGCTGATTTTGCTGAAAATTTTATGGCTATTCCTGTTGTAAAAGGGATAAAAACGGCCACTGAACGATTCGCAGGAGCAGAAGAAACCTATTGTATTGAAGCATTAATGCAAGATGGAAAAGCATTACAAGCTGGAACTTCACATTTTCTTGGGCAAAATTTTGCTAAAGCCTTTGACGTGAAATTTGCTAATCATGAAGGAAAACAAGAATATGTATGGGGAACTTCATGGGGAGTTTCTACTCGTTTAATGGGTGCTTTAGTTATGACTCATTCTGATGATAACGGATTGGTCTTACCACCAAACTTGGCTCCAATACAAGTTGTCATTGTTCCAATATTCAAAACAGACGAAGAATTTGATAAAATTTCAAATGTAGCGAACGATTTAGTTTCTCAGTTGAAAAAATCCGGAGTTTCTGTTAAGTTTGATAATCGAACTACACAAAAACCAGGATATAAATTTGCGGAATGGGAATTAAAAGGGGTTCCGGTTAGAATTGCTATTGGACCCAAAGATATAGAAAATGCGACTTTTGAAATTGCTAGGCGAGATACATTAACAAAAGAAGTTATTTCAAATAATAGCGCAGTAAATTATATTAATGAATTGCTAGAACAAATTCAAAATGATTTATTCAATAAAGCTTTGGAATATAGAAATTCACATATTACTGAAGTTAATTCTTTTGAAGAATTTAAAGATGTTTTAGAAAGAAAAGCAGGATTTATATCTGCTCATTGGGATGGAACTCCAGAGACTGAAGAAAAAATAAAGGATTTAACCAAAGCTACGATAAGATGTATTCCATTAAATAGAGTGGAACAAGAAGGAATTTGCGTTTTTTCTGGAGCCAAATCTCTTGGTAGGGTGCTATTTGCAAAAGCATACTAAAAAAATTAAAAAAAAATATATACTAATCTTGCGAAAATAAAAAATAGTTGTATTTTTGCATCCGCATTGAGAAAGATGGCCCGTTCGTCTATCGGTTAGGACGCCAGGTTTTCATCCTGGTAAGAGGGGTTCGATTCCCCTACGGGCTACAATTTTAAACAAAATAAAAGGAAAAATGGCAAATCACAAGTCAGCTTTAAAAAGAATTAGAAGTAACGATAAGAAAAGAGTATTAAATAGATACCAACACAAAACTACTCGTAATGCCATAAAAGCATTAAGATTAGCTACAGATAAGTCAGAGGCTTCTGCAAAATTATCTACTGTAATTTCTATGATTGATAAATTAGCTAAGAAAAATATCATTCATGATAACAAAGCAGCTAATTTAAAATCTAAACTAACAAAACACGTTTCTAAATTATAGTTAAGCGTATATAATATGTACTAAAGCACTCCTTATTGGGTGCTTTTTTTATTTAATAAAATATAAAAATTTAAAATCGTTTTTTAAAGCTTCTACATATCATTCTTTATATTTAGTTATACCAGTTTTTAAATTATCAAAAACCTTTATTTTTTTATAGGTAAACTAATTTGTTATTGTTTTTTTAGCTGAAAATAAAGTGTACCTTTGCACCCACAAAAAAGCACACATGGAATCTATTAGAAACATTGCAATTATTGCACACGTTGACCACGGTAAAACAACCTTGGTTGATAAAATCATGTATCACTGCCAATTATTTCGTGAGAATGAAAATACAGGTGATTTAATTCTTGACAATAACGATCTTGAGAGAGAGAGAGGGATTACTATTACTTCAAAGAATGTTTCAGTAGTTTATAAAGGAACAAAAATTAATATTATTGATACACCAGGTCACGCCGATTTTGGGGGTGAAGTAGAGAGAGTTTTGAACATGGCCGATGGAGTTTGTCTTTTGGTAGATGCTTTTGAAGGACCAATGCCTCAAACACGTTTTGTGCTACAAAAAGCCATCGACTTAGGATTGAAACCTTGTGTGGTTATTAATAAAGTAGACAAAGAAAACTGTACTCCTGAAGAAGTTCATGAGAAAGTTTTTGACTTAATGTTTGAATTAGGTGCAGAAGAATGGCAGTTAGATTTTCCAACGGTTTATGGTTCAGCCAAACAAAATTGGATGTCTGATGATTTCAGAAATGTTACAACAAACATCGAACCATTATTAGATATGGTAGTTGCTCATGTACCAGCTCCAAAAGTATCTGAAGGAACACCACAAATGTTAATTACATCTTTAGATTTTTCCTCATTTACCGGTCGTATTGCTATCGGAAGATTAGAAAGAGGCGAACTAAAAGAAGGAATGCCAATTTCTTTAGTAAAAAGAGATGGTAGAATTTTAAAATCAAGAATAAAAGAATTACACACTTTTGAAGGTCTTGGCCGTAAAAAAGTAGAAAGTGTAATTGCTGGAGATATTTGTGCTATCGTTGGAATTGAAGGTTTTGAAATTGGAGATACTGTTGCCGATTTTGAAAATCCTGAGGCATTACAGACAATTGCCATTGATGAGCCAACAATGAGTATGTTGTTTACTATTAATGACTCTCCATTTTTTGGAAAGGAAGGTAAATTTGTTACCTCACGTCATATCAGAGATCGTTTAACTAAAGAGTTAGAGAAAAACTTAGCGATGAAATTAGGTGAAACTGATTCAGCTGATAAGTTTATGGTTTTTGGTCGCGGTGTTCTCCATTTGTCAGTGCTGATAGAAACTATGAGAAGAGAAGGATATGAAATGCAGATTGGTCAACCTCAAGTAATTATCAAGGAAATTGATGGTAAAAAATGTGAGCCAATAGAAGAATTAACCATCGATTTGCCTGAGCATTTATCAGGTAGAGCAGTTGAATTTGTTACTATACGTAAAGGAGAAATGTTGAGCATGGAAGCTAAAGGGGAACGTATGATTATTAAATTCAATATTCCTTCACGTGGAATTATTGGTCTAAGAAATCAATTGCTTACGGCTACAGCAGGAGAGGCAATTATGGCACACCGTTATATTGGTTATGAACCTTATAAAGGAGAAATTCCTGGAAGAAACAATGGTTCATTAATCTCTATGGAAAACGGTAAAGCAATTCCTTATTCTATTGATAAATTACAAGACAGAGGTAAATTCTTTGTTAATCCTAACGACGAAATATACGAAGGACAAGTTATTGGCGAAAATTCTCGAAGCGATGATATGGCTATCAATGTCACAAAAGCCAAAAAACAATCAAACGTTCGTTCCTCAGGAAATGATGAAAAAGCAAGAATTATTCCACCAATTATTTTCTCATTGGAGGAAGCATTAGAATACATACAAAAAGATGAATATGTTGAGGTGACACCAAAATCTATTCGTTTGCGTAAAATTTATTTAAACGAGAATGATAGAAAACGTAATAAAATCTAATTTTCAACTTGCATAAAAAAAGCCATCACTTAAAACTGATGGTTTTTTTTATGGATTTTAAATAGTTATTTATCGTTTTAAAGCAAAATGTCCTTTTGCACTTCTGCCATCTTCAAATTCAATAGAATACCAATAATCATCAGCTGGTAATTGATTGCCATTATAAGTTCCGTCCCAACCAGCACCTGTTGCTGAGAGTTGTTTCAATAATTTACCAAAACGGTCAAAAATAGATATTACAGATTTAGAATTGGTAAGCAAATTGGCACCTTTTACATTCCAATAATCATGAAAACCATCACCATTTGGTGTAAAATAATGAGGAATTCCTAATACGGTTGCCGCTAAAGGGCCGAGTGTTCCGCAACCATTTCTATCTCTTACAAATATTTCATGAAGCCCCATTGGAACATTGTTGAAGAAATTGCTATCCTGATAAGGTCCATTTATATCGTCAATAGCAAATTCATATACTCCAGAACCAGTATAATTTATTAGTATGGAATTGATATCAGACAAATCTACGATATCAATATTTTGAAGAGTTGCTATTTCAGAACCAGTTACAGAAATTGTTCTTGTTTTGGAACAATTAGATGCATTAGTTACTATAACACTGTAAATTCCCGGCGTATTGATTGTCAAAGTTGGATCAGTTTGTCCATTCATTATGTCATTGTAACGATACCATTGGTAGCTATAATTTGAAGTTGAAGTTTGATCGAGAATTCCTGCATCAATCAAAGCTTGTGTATTTGGCAGACAGATTATGATGCTTTCTTCTTGGTCAATTTTTGGAGTAGGACGAACTACAAAAGGAATAATGAGTTGCGCAGTACAAGATGTGTTTATTGGATTTTCGACAACTACTCTAACATTTTGTGTGCCAGTTCTAAAAGGATTTGGCAATTGATTTGGAACTAAACTTGGAATTAAACTATTATTTTCATCATAATAATAAACATTCATTCCGGTTTGTGTTCCGATAATCGTATTCAAAAAAGTAGAAGTGTTAAAGTTATATAAACCATCTTGATCAATTGGATTTGGTTCATCATCACATACTGAAGTTAGTGAAGTAGCAATAGGAAATGCTTGTGGCAAATCATCTACTATAAATTGTAAAGTTTCTTCTACATAGCAAGGTTGACCTCCAGTTTGTGTTGTGTTGTTGGAAACTCTAATAGTAATAGTTTCCGTTCCTGTTACAAAAAAAGGATTAGGTAGAGGTAGTATTTGAGTTCCGTTGGCTCTATAATATTTCACATTTACACCAGTTTGTCCATTCAAAACTGTAGCTTCAATTCCTGAAGTATCAAACCCATAAATAGTATCATGATTATCATCGCACTGACGAATCAGGTTGTTTGTATTTATAGGATTAGCAATGGGTAAAGCTTCAACTACTACATCAAAAGTTTTGAAACCAAAACAAGAATTATCTAAAGTGCTTTCTACCCGAACCCAAATTGTTTGCGTATTTTGGAAACCAATGTTTCTGTAATTTGTAGTATTAGTGATTGCAAGAGAATTTCCTGCAGCGTCAGTTTCAGCGAGGAAATCAGCTTCTGTTTTATAATATTTTATAGATACATTATTAGGTAATATAGCCGAAAGACTAGCTGTAATTGTACTAAAATTAAAAGGTCCAGAAACCCCATCTCTATCATTATTGACTACATCAAGATAGTCATCACACAAATATTGATTAGGAATAACAAAATTGGCTGGAATTTGGGTTACAGAAACAATCAAATCAATTTGGGCTACACGAAAACAATCATTATTGTTTTCTACTCTTACATAAATACTTGTATTTCCTGAAGATGTGTAAGCTATTGGATTATTTATTAAAAAAGTATTATTTTGAGTACTTGCTGCTGCATATGTGGTGTAATAAGTAAATGTTTCATTCAAATAATTGGTTGAAATTACATCATTTTTTTGTGTTAAATTAAAGATTGAAATACCATCGCTGTTATCATCACATTGTTTCAAACTTATTGGAGAAGTAATTACAGGCAAAGCATTAGTAGTCAAAGCAACAACATTGGAATATTTTCCACAAGAGTTTCCAACTTTAATTAAAAATACACGGTATAAATATCCGGTCATAGCAGGAGTTACATTTGATACAGTTAGTGTATTAGTGTCGGCATCAGAGTAGGTTGTATTGTTTAAAATAATTGACCAAGTTGCACCATTATTCGTAGATAATTGCCACTGATAGTTAGTTACTAAGTTAGTGCTAATTGAAAAAACAGCACTTTGTAATTCGCAAGTTATTACATTTTGAGGCTGATTGTTAATTATTATTGGGGCTGCGGTGATATAATTTACATTCGGATTTGAATACCCTGTTCCATCTGTAACAATTCCATTAGTTAGGTTAACAGTTGGTGGAACAATACCGCCTAAAAAGCCATCACCGTTACTATCTAAATATCCAGCTTCAGTGACATCGTTACACAAATCATTATCACTGTCTAATTCTATGTAATTAAATTTTCCGTCAGTATCAGTATCGGCTATTGAGTAGCTTACAATTCCACTATCAGCGGATGTTTCTATTGAGTTGGCTAAACCATTGATACCAAAATTAGTGCCATCTATAATTCCATTATTATTGAAGTCGGTTGCATTACTTCCTGACTCATCTAAATCATGAATTCCGTCATTATCCGAATCTAAATCTAAGTAATTGGGAACACTGTCGTCATCAGAGTCAGCAGGTGTTAAACCAGCGTTAAAAACATCTAAAATACCATCAGCATTGGCATCAATATTGGAAGGAATTATTAGATTTTGTCCTTGAGCTTCAATCAAATCTGGAATGCCATCATTATCACTATCAAAATCATTTTGGTCAGCAATTCCATCTCCATCAGAATCTTTAGGGACACAAGTAGCTAGTAACCTTAAGGCAACTCGGCTTGTACTCGTATTCACAAGGTTTATATTTGTAATTGAAATAGAATTTATCAAATTACCTCTAACAGAGAATGTTCCTGTTCCTGCTACTAAAGGAATATTACTGTTTAAACGAAAACGAATTTCAAACGAGGAATATTCAGTTATTCCATTTTCAAAAATCCCATCATAATTAGTATCAATAAGAAGTTGATTGTCAGGGTTCAAAATCGTTAATGTTTTATTTACAGGACACGTAATTCTTATTTCAGTAGATGAAGTAAATAAATCTGAATCCAAAGCAGTTGAAGCATATTCAACAGCTAGACTAATAGGATTTGTAAAATTAGATACTGTATAATTTATTTTATTTTCTTTTCCTTGAGCTGCCTCTGTTACAAAATTTCCATTTGCATCACCTATAATGGGATTTGTTGATGGAATTCCTGTTCCTGAAAAAGATACTGCTCCTGTGTATGCATTTGAGTAATTTCCGATGTTTATTGAGCCAATATTTGTATTGGTTAAATTAAAATTTTGATTTCCATAGGATTCTGTACAATTAGTTATGCCATCATTGTCATTGTCAAGGTCGCTATTATTATTAACACCATCATTGTCTGAGTCAATTGGACATGTACTTACTGGGATTTTATCAGAATCTTTAGGGTCATTACAACCTGCAATAGTAGCAGAGACAAAGTAATAGCCTGGTGTTGTTGGAGTATAAGTGCTATTTGTTTCATTTTGAATAACGGAATCATTAAAATACCACTGAAAAGTATCAAAAGGACTCAAGGTATTTACTGATAAATTGGTATTTGGAATGCAACTTGATTGTGTTACATCTATTTGATTGAAAGTCACCTCTGGTTTAAAGGTAAATCCAGAATAAAACCCTCCAAAAGTGGCTGCACCACTTGACCCATAAGCAGCCAAATATAATTCCCCAGTAGAATATATAGAAACATTACCCGTAATACCAGTAATCACATAAGTTTTATAA
>Ga0209499_1001028_pt1 | contig 20051 bp, 18 predicted proteins | sample C_130208_EF_Meta_FD_187306 | JGI IMG/M metagenome (GOLD analysis project Ga0209499, IMG submission 187306) | Freshwater microbial communities from Lake Croche, Canada to study carbon cycling - C_130208_EF_MetaG (SPAdes) (version 2) | ecosystem: Environmental > Aquatic > Freshwater > Lake...
AGCCTAGTTTGCGCATTTAAAAAAGAGAAAATTCCAAATAAAACTGCCGGGATTAAGCCATAAATGGGCTTCATAAAAGCCTTATTTTTTAGCTCTAAGACCAGCATAATATACAAAATGACTAATAAAAAGGCTCCATATGTATAAAATCGATCGGCTAATAATACTTGAAGAGCCGCTTCTCCCCCATTTGAAACTCTACCAATAGCTATTAAAGCCCCAGTCATTAAGATTTGTACAAATAAGAAAAGAGGAAATAGCCTCTCCGTTGGTTTTGAAGCCGTTTTTTCTGAAATAGTTTGCCATAAAAAACGGGCAAAGTAGGCTAAAATAAAAAGCCCAATGATCCAGGCTACTGAAACATTGTGTTTTAGAGAACTTCCCAGACAAACTAAAATCCCTTTGATAAGCAAATAAATCTTTTCAAAATAATCCGCATTTGAAATATTGGAATGATCTCCCTCATAATTATGAAAATAAAATACAAAAATCAACGAGGATAATATGGTCAAAGTTCCCCTAAACTTTGATTTAGTAAAATATAGATAACAAATTACCCATAAAATAAATACGAGTCCCTCCGTGCACACAAATGGGTACAATAAAGTCATAATCAAAGGCCAAATATGATTAGGTTTATAAATTAGCCCATAACTAATTAAGACCATACATAAAATGGATGATAAATGCTGTAGCACTCCGATTAACCCATAATTATCTAAGTTTCCATTGACAGAAAACAATAAGATTGACACGCCAACTAAATACCAAATTGACAATTGTTGCCTCCTAAAATACTTAAAAATAACCCACAAAATGGCCATGCATTGGAGATTTGCGAACATGATGATCACTTTAAAATTAACAGTTCCAATAATTTTAAAGTATAAAAGTAAAAGCGTTCTTGAAAAGGCAATTCGATGAATATAATTGTGAAATGTGAAAATATAAGTTAGCCGTTCAGGCCACGAGATTTTATCAAATTTTTCTATGAGGTCTAGGTAAATGATATCATCGCCCCAGCTAGGAAAATTAATTACGTACTTATTCAATAAAAAAAAATGAATCGCGGCCGGAATTAAAACGAGTATTCCCAAAAATAAATTACGATTTTTTGTCATTTTTAGAAATAAATTTCAAAAGCAAAATAAACTAAATTTTATCAGTTTATTGGCGCGATTCATTAAATATGGAAATTTATTTAATTTACCTTTACATTAAATAAAGGTCAATATGCTTACCGCCAAAAAAAATTGGAAATTTTTGCCCCCTCCAAATCCGGTTGCCATCAATCAGTTGCAGGAGGAATTAAAAACGACTAAAAATCCATATTTCTTGTCTTTAATGGTTAACAGAGGCATCCTTTCTTTTGTACAAGCGAAACACTTCATGGTTCCATCTTTAACTGATTTGCCTGATCCATTCCTCATGCAAGACATGGAGATCGCGGTAGAACGGCTGGCACTTGCCCTAGAAAATGGAGAAAAAATACTCATCTATGGCGACTATGACGTGGATGGTACTACTTCTGTTGCTTTGGTTTATGGATATCTAACGGAAATTTTAGGTGCTGATGCCGATTATTATATTCCCGATCGTTATAGTGAAGGATATGGCGTGTCACAAGCAGGAATCCAATATGCCTATGACAATGACTATAGCCTGATTATCTCCTTAGATTGTGGCATCAAAGCCCATGAACGAGTTGATTGGTGTAATGAAATGGGCATCGATTTTATCATTTGCGACCATCATTTACCCGAAGAAACCATCCCAAAAGCCATCGCTGTATTAGATCCCAAAAGGGTCGATTGCGCTTATCCTTTTAAAGAACTAACGGGTTGCGGAGTCGGATTCAAGCTTTTATGTGCCTTTGCTCAGTCCCAAGATTTAGACCTCGATCCCTTGTTTGATCGCTTGGATTTGTTAGCCTGCTCTATTGCGGCCGATATGGTTCCGATCACCGGAGAAAATAGAATTTTGGCTTATCATGGGTTAATTAAACTAGGATCAAATCCAAGTCCAGGACTTGCCTATTTATTGCAAAAAGCCAATAAAAAAGCGCCTATTCAAATTACCGATATTGTCTTTTCTATTTCCCCCATCATCAATGCTGCTGGTCGGATGGAACATGCCCATGGCGCGGTCAAGTTGTTGTTGGCCTCCGACCTAATTGAAGCCCAGATGTTGGCCGAGGCTGTAATCCAACAAAATCTAGAACGCCGTGTGGTCGAAAAAGAAATAGTAGGCCAAGCACTCTCTAAATTTGATAACAACACATTTCTTCAAACGGCCAAAAGCACCGTCCTCTATCAAGCCGGTTGGCACAAAGGGGTCGTCGGCATAGTCGCTAGTAAAATTCAAGAATTTTATTTTCGTCCCACGATTATTTTAACAGAATCCCATGGACAGATTGTAGGCTCTGCTCGATCGGTCAAAGGTTTTGACATTCATGCAGCTTTAGAGAAATGTGCTGATTTATTGGCTCAATTTGGCGGACATACGCATGCGGCAGGATTACATCTAAAACCAGAAAACCTGCAAGCCTTTATTGACCGTTTTGAGGCTCTCGTCCAAGCAGGATTGTCAACAGGCGAATTGAGGGCTGAATTAACGATTGACTTGCAGGTACCATTGGAGGCGATGACCCTCTCCTTTAATGATCAATTATTATCCCGGCTTTCGCCCTATGGCCCAGGTAATATGATGCCAAATTTTCTTAGCGGCCCGATTTACCTTACAAAAGCCCCAATTATCATGAAAGAAGATCATTTGAAATTACATGTGGGATCTTCGCCTTCTGGTTCTTCATGGGAGGCCGTAGGCTTCGGGATTCGCAAAGAGTTTTATGAAGGACTTTTAAATGCCTACGAAAAGCAGCTCGTGTTTCAAATGGTTTATCATGTGGAAATTAATGAATTTCGTGGCGATCGGAATTTGCAATTGAGGATTTTAGATATTTCAGAAATTTAAGTGGTAATTCCCCGCTATTTTTAATACAACCTACCGTTTAATAAGAAAATATAGTGTCTTTTTAAATTATTTACTTATTTGTATTAATAAATTTATGCCAATTGATTTTCTTACAATTTAAGCTTAAAGACTTTTCTTTCATTGGCAAATATCTGCTCTTTCCTCAAAACAGGATACGCCTTATTTGAAAAAAACAATTTTATTAATAAATTAGCACAACAGCCTAATTGGTTTAATAATGGGGAGTAATACAAACATTTCAATTTGAACGTTTTTATGAATTCAATTAAAAACCTAGGGGTTAAAATATTACTCATTTTGCCTCTACTTTTTTTGTTCATTTATTGGTATGTTTTTAGTGTAGATATCCCATGGTATGATGACGCAATGATTCTAGCATTTAATCGGAATGTTTTAACTCAGGGGATCAATTATTCAATTTTGAAACAATTAGTTGCTAATTATAATGAGTACATTTTAGTCGTAACTAAATTAATATTCTGGTTAAATTATAAATGTTCAGGGTACATCAATCTTACTTATGTAACTCTTCAAGGTATTCTCATTTATCTATCCTTTATTTATTTACTAATCAGACAAGTTAATAGAACTATTTACTCTAATATCATTATACTTTTTACGCTTTTATCACTTATGTACAATGAAGGTTATTTATGGGCGATGAATAGTATTCAAAATTTTGCCTCTTTATTATTTACCTTCATTTCAATCATTTTCATTGCGGACAAGAAAATTAGATTAAGCTTATTTTTTCTTTTTTTAGGTTTAATTTCTTCAGCACAAACATTAATTTTTATCCCCATACTAATCTTAATAGCATATTATCACGAAAAATTAAATTGGAAATTATTCTTTATTTTGATTCTACTCATCCTATTTTATCTTTTTGGATATGAAAAAACAGGAGTACAGCCAGATATTAAATCTATGTTATTATCTTTTAACCAAGAAAGAATATTAAATATATTAACTTTTTATGCACCCCCATTTGGCAGCTTAGGGACAACTTTTACCCTTATATATGTTACCTTCGAATTCCTTTTATTTTTATATGTATTTCATGATATCCTTTTTGAATTTAAAAATAAGCTATTAACCAAACGAAAGATTATATTGGCCGGACTCCTTTTTTGGTCAGTTTTCATTATATTTTTTACTTTAATTTTACGAGTTGAACTTGAGTCCAGATACCTAATATATCCTAACATTAAAACAGCCTGTATTTTTTTATATACAATTGAAATTAAATCAACCAAAAAAATTGCATTGGGTTTCTCAATCACTTCGATTTTATTTTATTTTCTTACTCTTTTCCCTTCGATTTTAAAAGCAAAAAATACGTCATTAGACATGGACAGCTCAAAGCAAAATTTGATGTCTAATAAAATGATTTTCTTTTATTCAACAGACGATGTGGATGCGCGCAAAATCAACCCCTACTATAAAGATTTAAAAAAAAATGAATTCATAAAAATACCTAAGAGGCTAAATGGAAGAAATTTTAATCATTTATTGCTGTTTAATCAAATCTCAAACGAACAAATAAAATCGGCAAAATTTAATAGGGCAATAAGTCCCTTTTTTAACCCCTATTCTGGTAACCCTAAATTGATTGCTACCAAAATACGGGTTGACTCCCTAAGTCCATTTATTGTTTATCAAAACGAGATTTCCTCAAAATATATATTTGAGTCCTTTGCAATTTTATTAAAATCTAACGAATCAACCTTACAATTTAATTATACTACTCACATAATTCCACTTCCAGCGTATATAGTTAACCAAAATCTAATAAATCAAATTAAAATTTATAAAAATTATATTCCATATGGCCAATATGACTTGTATTTAATTGGAAATCTAAAATAATATCAGATTGTTTAAAAATCAATTTTTAAAAATTATTAAGTTCAAAGAAAGACGACTTTCGTTCCAAATGGTTTATCATGTGGAAATTAATGCATTTCGTGGCGATCGGAATTTGCAATTGAGGATTTTAGATATTTCAGAAATTTAATAATTAGGCGTAAATTTGAATTTAAGCTTGAATTAAATACCAATGAGATTAATTGTCACAGGTTCCATGGGCCTAATCGGTTCCGAAGTAAGTGAATATTTTCTTCAGAAAGGATGGGAGGTTCATGGAATTGATAATAATCAAAGAGCTGTATTTTTTGGCACGCAAGGAGATAATTCATCCAATAAAGATCGACTAAGAATATATGGGTCAGCCTATCAGTTACATGATACGGTTGACATAAGAGACCGACAAGCCATCCTTGACTTAATTCCGTTTATTAAACCGGATGCTATTGTTCATACCGCTGCTCAGCCGAGCCATGACCGGGCCGCTTCCATCCCTTTTGAGGATTTTGATACCAATGCCGTGGGTACTTTCAACTTGTTAGAATCCCTTCGCCGCTACGATACGAACGTTCCATTTGTTCATTTATCGACCAATAAAGTATATGGCGATGCTCCGAATTTTATTAAAATGAAGGAGTTAGAGACCCGTTATGACTATGATGATCCCACCTATTTCGAGGGTATTTCAGAAAGTTTTAGCATCGATCAGTCGAAACATTCGTTGTTTGGGGCCTCTAAAGTTTCTGCCGATATTTCTGTGCAGGAATATGGTCGTTATTTTAATATGCCAACCGCCTGTTTACGAGGAGGTTGCCTAACGGGCCCCAATCATGCCGGGGTTGAATTACATGGCTTTTTAAGTTATTTGATTAAGTGTAATATTGAGGAAAAGGAGTATACTGTTTTTGGATATAAAGGAAAGCAGGTGCGCGACAACATCCATTCCTTTGATGTAGCTAGGTTTATCGAGGAGTTTTTAAAGGCTCCACGCATTGCAGAGGTTTACAACATCGGTGGTGGTAAAGATAATTCAGTTTCCATTTTAGAGGCCTTTGAGTTAATTGCCAAAATTTCTGGTAAGCCCATGAAATATAAGTATATTGATCAAAATAGAATCGGTGATCACATCTGTTATTACAGCGATTTGAAAAAAATGAAAGCCCATTATCCTAATTGGGATATCACCAAATCGCTTGAAGACGTGTTTGTAGACATTTATACGCGCTACATGGAAACAGCTCAATCATGAAAATATTAATTACGGGCGGCTGCGGGTTTGTTGGCTCAAATTTAGCCATCCTTTTTAAGCAATATTATACCAATTCCGAAATCTATTGCTTAGACAACTTTTCCAGGCGGGGTTCTGAAATTAATTTACAAAAAATACTAGCACAAGGCATTCATTTTGTCCATGGAGATGTACGCATAAAAACAGATTTGGAGCGCATTCCGGCTGTCGATGTGGTCATTGATGCGGCGGCCGAACCCTCTGTTTTAGCCGGAACTATTCCTGGGGAGTTGGAGAATTTAATTGATACCAACCTAAATGGCACGATCAATACCTTGTATTTTGCCAAAAAACATCAAGCGGCATTCATCTTTTTATCTACCTCCCGCGTTTATCCTTATGATCGTTTATTAGATGTTTCACTGACGTCTAAACCCAATCGATTTAATCTTTCTGACATTCAGTCCATGCCTGGAATTTCTTCGAAAGGCTTAACAGAAGATTTTCCTTTAACCGGTTTAAGATCTTTATACGGGGCGACTAAGTTGGCCTCCGAATACCTAATTCAGGAATTTGCTCATAATTTTAATATTCCAGCGGTCATCAATCGATGTGGCGTATTGAGTGGGCCATTTCAAATGGGGAAAATAGACCAAGGAGTTATTGTTCTTTGGATGGCGAAGCATTTTTGGAAAGGCTCTTTATCTTATATTGGCTTTGATGGGAAAGGCCAGCAAGCGCGCGACGTATTGCATGTACGGGATTTATTCTGTTTAGTCCAATGGCAAATCTCCCATTTGAGTTTACAAAAAGGGCAAATTTTCAACGTAGGTGGCGGTTTAGAACAAACAATTTCATTGGCCGAATTAACCGATATATGTTCCCAAATTACCGGCAATAAAATACCTATATCCCAGAACACTGAAAATAGACCTGGAGATATCCCTATTTATGTAACCGACAATACCAAAATTACCGAGTTTAGCGGTTGGCGCCCAGAAATCACCATCCCTACACTTCTAACAGAAGTTTACGATTGGTTTACCCAAGATGAAAACATGCTGAAACCCATTTTAGCCTAAATTTACATGAATATTAGAATTAGATTAATTCAGCTATTGATTGAAATAAATGAGGAAATATTTTTCTATCCTAAGCTAAAATCATTTTATAAAAATGCCCCAATCAATTTAAATTCTCCTGTAATTTTAGATGTGGGCGCAAATAAAGGCCAAAGTATTGACTTTTTTAAATCCATTTATCCCAACTGCATTATTTATGCTTTTGAGCCAAATCCAAGATTATTTGCTGCCCTAAAGGAAAAATATTTAGCAGATAAGCATATCCATCTAATCCATAAAGGAGTAAGTAATTCTTCAGGAATTCTTGAATTAAAAGAAACGGTGACGGATGAGACGTCTACCTTCGAAGAACTAAATTATGATTCTAGCTATTTAAAAATGAAATCCGCCATTTTGGGAGTTGAGCCCAAGAATATAGTTTTAAAAACACATCAAGTAGAGGTCATTAAACTATCTGACTTTATCGCTGAAAATAAATTGAATGAGATCCATGCGATAAAAATTGATACTGAAGGGCATGAGTTAAAGTGCCTAATGGGACTTTTTTCTACCACAAATCCTGCTATAAAATATATCCAACTTGAAAGTCATAATGATGACATTTATGTAAAAAATGAGGAAGTGCAAACAATTTCGGATTTATTAAAACAAAATGGATTTATAAACTGTACGAAAATCAAGCATGGATTTGGGGATTTTGATGAACTGATTTACTCGAAAAATTAATGAAATTAAGTGTTGTGATTCCTGCTTATAACGAAGAAGCGTCTATTCAAGAGACTTTGACTTTCTTATATGCTGCTCTAAATACTGCAGAAATTGATCATGAAATTCTGGTCATCAATGACAATTCCAAAGACCGAACTTTAGAAATTTTAATTGAGCTTCAAGCAGAAATCCCAACCCTTATCTACTATACAAACTTAGGGCCTAATGGATTTGGCTATGCAGTAAGATATGGTTTGGACCGATTCAAGGGAGAATGCGTGGGAATTATGATGTCTGATTTATCAGATGACCCTGCAGATTTAATCGCATTTTATCAATTAATGGTTAAAGATAATTTAGACTGCGTTTTCGGCTCACGCTTTATAAATGGAGGGAAAGTTTATGACTATCCAAAACATAAACTTTTCATTAATCGCATGGCTAACTGGCTCATCAAAATATTGATTGGTATCAATTATAATGATTATACTAATGCGTTTAAAATGTACCGCCGTCATACCATTGAAGGACTTAGGCCATTTTTAGCGGCACACTTTAACCTTACGATTGAATTACCTTTGAAGGCCATCATCCGAGGTTATTCATTCGGAATATTACCTAATTCATGGAGAAACAGAAAAGCGGGGGAATCCAATTTAAAAATTAAGGAAATGGGGAGTCGATATTTATTTATTTTACTTTACATTTTGATTGAAAAATATTTATCAAGAAATGATTATTTGAAAAAACAATTACAATAAATCCCCTAAAAAATGAAATTCCTGAAACACATCCCAGCCGCTATCTTAGCTTTTTTATTCTTATTTGGTGGCGCCAACTACTTTTTCCCAATGATTCCTGTGGTAAAAATAACAGGAAACCAATTTACTTTTTTTAACCTTTTGACCAATACCGGTTATATGGCTGTAGTCAAAATAATTGAAATTGTTGGTGGCATCCTAATGATCATGCCGACAAAACGCGCCTTAGCAGTGATTATTTTAGCCCCCGTTTCAGTCAATATTTTACTTTTTGAAGTTTGTATTGTGGGAACTCCAGGAATTGGAATTGTACTCATCGCATTGATCGCGACAGTGATCTATCAAGAAAAACAGAAATTTATGTCATTGCTATAAGACCTGAATGGGCATAAAGCTTAGGTAAATTAACCTAGTAAAAACTTTTTGAATCCTCCAAAATCCGTCCCTAACAGGATGGATTTTTTTTGTTTGTCCAACAACTCAGCTAATCGCGAGGGAACTGGTACATTTCCACCAATCACCGCTTCGACTGTTGGCAAAAATTTAGCATAATGTGCCGTCGATAAAACCACTCCAGTAACCGCATCGCCAAACTCTTTTTTATACTGCAAAAGCCCATCATAGCCCACTGCGGTATGTGGGCACATGATATAACCTGTTTTTTCATACACCTCAGCCATTCTTTTTTCCGTTTCTTCATCACTGGTAAAATAGCCTTTTACCAACTGCTTTATTTCCTCTAAAACTCCTCCAGATAAAATTTGCATCCGAACAAAATTGGACGGACTACCTACGTCCATCGCGTTAGAGATGGTTTCTACACTAGGTTCGGGATGATAAATACCCGTCGACAAATAATCGGGAACCGGATGGTTTTCATTGCATGCGGCAACAAAAGCTTTGACAGGCAAACCCATTTGATACGCCATTAAACCCGCACTCAAATTTCCAAAATTCCCCGAAGGCACACTGAAAACCAATGGACCATGTAAACCCTTTCTTTTCGCCTCCGCATAGGCCACAAAATAATAAAACGACTGAGGAATTAAACGAGCAATATTAATCGAATTAGCCGAAGCTAAATTAAATTTGGCTCGTAAATCTTCATCCAAAAAGGCTTGCTTAACTAACCGTTGGCAATCATCAAAAGTGCCCTTAATCTCCAATGCCTCCACATTTCCACCTAAAGTCGTCAACTGCATTTCCTGGATGTCTGAAACTTTTCCCGATGGATATAATATCGTCACCGATATCCCAGGGGTATTAAAAAATCCTTGAGCGACCGCCCCTCCCGTATCTCCTGAAGTAGCTACTAATATTCGTATTTCCCTTTGATTCTTAACCAAATAATGCGACATAACCGCCGCCATAAATCGGGCACCAAAATCCTTGAAGGCCATCGATGGACCATGAAATAATTCCAAAATTTCTACCCCGGTCTCCAAAGAAAATAAGGGTGCCTCAAAGGTCATCGAACTCGCAATTATCAGCTTTATTTCCGCCTCACTTAAATCATCGCCCAGCAAGTTGGCACATACCGCCTCCGCTATTTCCACCAAGGATAAGTTATGAATCGTTTCAAAAAATGAATCCGGCAACCGCTTAATTTCAGTAGGCATATATAAGCCGTTGTCCGGAGGTAAACCCCTGAAAATTGCTTCCTCAAAAGAAACATTTGGACTCGATTTTTGCGTACTGTAAAGAATCATATATATTAAAATTCCCCCTATAAGGGCTATTTATCAACGTTTTGCATTAACTAATCGCTCCCCTTCTAATTCGGGCAAAACATCATATCGGTCTATTTCCAAACAAAAAGCGATATCTTTTTCTATGCCTAAACCTAATAATCTTTTAACATGGGAGGAGTTTTTTACAGCGGTCAACATATCTTTTGAGGCAACATTATAGTTTTTCCAAGCCATTAAAGCAGCATCATCCGCTACCTCATACACACCGGCCAATTGGTCTATCAACGCACCTGCAAAAAGAGTATCCTCCAAATTGGGTTTCCCTTTCCAACCCGCACAAACGACCAAAGCGTCGCCCTGCCAATTTTTCAGCCCCTCCGTAATGCTGGAAAGATTTAAAAATGCGCCCACATATACCTTGGCTGCTCCCGAAGATCGACGAATCGCTACGGTACCATTGGTCGTCGTCACACAAATTTTTGCCCCTTTAACCTTCGGAACTTGATAAGAAAAGGGAGAATTGTCAAAGTCAAAACCTTCCGGCGTTATCCCATTTCGTTCAGCCGAAATCAAATATCCTCGCTCGCGAAATGATTGACATAAATCAACTTGCTCTACGGGAACAATTTCTGCCGCACCATGCGCAAAAGCCGTCACCATGCAAGAGGTCGCCCTAAAAATGTCCACGACAACGACACAATAATCCGACAAATCATATAAATGAATTAAATCTGGCGACAAGCATACATCTATTTTACGCATCTTATATGAAAGGCATTTTAACGATTTGAGCTTTTAATGATTTGTCACGAATGGAAATAAAAATCTCTGAACCAATCGAACTTTGGGATGTTTCCACATATCCCATTCCTATGCCCTTAGACAAATTAGGAGATTGTGTCCCTGAGGTTACCTCACCAATTACCTCACCTGCTGTATTCAAAATGGGATAATGTTGGCGTGGAATCCCACGATCAATCATTTCAAAACCCACCAACTTTTTCTTAGGTCCAGCCGCTTTAATCGCCGCATGGAAATCCTTCATGATAAAATCCTTATTGAAAGAAGTAATCCAACTCAAGCCAGCCTCAATCGGCGAAGTTGTATCATCAATATCATGTCCATATAAACAATAACCCATTTCCGTCCTCAAGGTATCCCTAGCACCCAAACCTACTGGCTTAATTCCTACGGACTCCCCGGCCTTAAAAATGGCATTCCACATGGCCAGCGCATTTTTATTTTCCACATAAATTTCAAAACCCCCCGCTCCTGTATAACCTGTATTAGAAATTATAACCTCTGAAAATCCTGCCATATTACCTGTTTTGAAGGTGTAATAAGAAATTTCAGATAAATTAACATCGGTCAGTTTTTGCAAAACAGATTGTGCATTGGGACCCTGAACCGCAAATAAACTATAGTCGTCGGACCGGTTTATCATCTCGACCCCAAAGGTGTTATGGGAGGAAATCCAATTCCAATCTTTATCAATATTGGAAGCATTGACGACCAACAAATACTCTTCGGCGTTCACACGATATACTAATAAATCGTCCACAATACCACCAGTCGCATTAGGCAAACAGCTATATTGTACTTTGCCGTCCGTTAATTTAGACGCATCATTGGAGCAGACATATTGAATTAAATCCAGCGCTTTTTCTCCCTTCAATACAAATTCACCCATGTGACTCACGTCAAAAACACCCACATTATTGCGCACACAAACATGCTCTTCAATTAAATTCGTGTATAAAACCGGCATGTTAAAACCCGCAAAAGGGACCATTTTAGCTCCCAAACCCACATGCGTATCATTTAAATGCACAAATTGTAAAGCATTTTCTTCCATATTATTCTCTATATAAAACTTGCAATAGTGTTTGTCCCACCGCTTTAAGGGTGGACTTATCGATGGTATTCAAATTATCTTGATGCGTGTGATGGAAGGATCCAAAATCAAAACCTCCATTAACCGGCCTTAAATCGATGATGTCAATCATCTGAATTTTAGCCACTTCATTGACCGCGGTATGGTCATCCGAAATCCCAAAAGCATCCTCATCAATAAACATATTTCCATATCCTAAATCAGAAGCCGTGGCCCAAATAGAGCGGACAATTCCGGGTGCATATTGCATCGAAGTACCTTCATGCGGAAATTTCGCCCCCCTGGCACCTACCATGTCTAACAAAATTCCATAATAAGGTCTGTAATTTTCTGGCATCATGTTAGTTGCCCAATGTTGAGATCCTAGGGCCCAACTGGTCGTCGACGGGTTTCCCGTAAAATCATGCGGTTCACCGTGATCTTCTAAATCAAAGAAAATTAAGTCCACACCGACCGTTGGCTTTTTAGGTGTTTCAGATAAAAGTCGAGCGATTTCCAACATAACTCCCACACCACTCGCGCCATCATTCGCCGCGTCGATCGGCTTATTTTTATCCACCGAATCTTTGTCGGCGATACTTCTTGCATCCCAATGTGCGGCCAACAAAATACGTTTTTGAATTTGCGGTTGGTATTGCGCCATGATATTATAGCCCTTCATTTTATATCCATCATAACGGAAGGATGTAAATTCTTGGATTTTTACTTGCCAACCGTAGCCCTTTAATTTTTCAACGATCCAATCTTTGCAATGGATTTGAGCAAGGGAATTAGGAATTCGAGGCCCAAAACTTACTTGTTTCGCTAGGTAAGCATAGGCAGAATCGGAATTAAATACGGGAGTTTCTACGATTCTAGCTGTAGATTCTATATTAGTTTCTTGGCTTTTATTGCTATTAAACCAAATATAAACTCCACTGAGAATAAAAAGAACCAACAAAAATAATGCGATGCGAGAACGATTCATTTTACAAAGATAAGGGCTTGGAATTAAGAATTCCTATTTGATATTCGTACCTTGCAGGCTAATTACAAATAAATCATGGGCATTAACCCAAAACAAGAAAAATTTATAAAAGAAATTCAAGCAGAAATACTCGAATTTTTTGAACTCAATGATTATCGATCGTACTCGGTCAACCAAATTCACAAAGCATTTGCGATTCGCGACAGAAAGACTAAAGAATTTTATGCAGACGCTGTAGATAATTTAGCACAAGAAAACAGGATCATTCGCCAGTCGGATGGAAATTATAAATTTGATAGTGAATCATTCCAAGTAAAAGGACGCGTAGACCACGTTAATTCACGATTTGCCTTCATTGTAACTGAAGGAGAAGGAAAGGATATTTGGGTTGCGACGGCCGATTTAATGTATGCCAAAGATGGCGATACCGTGCTCGTTCAAGCACGTCGCCCGTCTGAAAAAAAGAAAAATGACCGACCTGAGGGAGAGGTAGTTGAAATTTTAGAAAGGCGATCGCCCGAGTTAGTTGGCGTCATTCAAGTCACCCCTCACTACGCATTTTTAATCCCAGATTCAAAAAAAATATACGAAGATATCTATGTGCCTCGCACGGAAACGATGGCTGCCAACCACCTTGACAAAGTAATCGTCGAGGTGACTCGTTGGGCCTCCGCCGGGAAAAAAGCAGAAGGCCGAGTGGTTAAAGTTTTAGGAAAAGCCGGTGAAAACGAAACGGAGATGCACTCCATTTTGGCGGAGTTTGGACTTCCTTATGAGTTTCCTGAAGAGGTGGAATTGGCTGCCGAGGCGATCCCGACGGTAATTTCAAAAGAAGAGATTAACAAGAGAAAAGATTTTAGAAAGGTCTTGACCTTTACCATAGATCCCGTCGATGCAAAAGATTTTGACGATGCGATTAGCTATCAAATTTTAGCGAATGGGCATACAGAAATTGGCGTTCATATAGCCGATGTATCTCATTATGTGAAACCAGGAAGTGTTTTGGACCAAGAGGCTTATAAGCGTGCCACTTCCGTTTATTTGGTGGATCGCGTCGTTCCTATGTTGCCCGAAAAACTTTCCAATGGCCTTTGTTCTTTAAGGCCCAATGAGGATAAATGCACTTTTTCAGCCGTTTTCGAATTAGATAAAAAAGGTAAAATTGTCAAAGAGTGGTTTGGAAGAACATTAATTCATTCGGATCGCAGGTTTGCCTATGAGGACGCCCAAGTTTTAATTGAACATGAGGGGCCAACTGAAGATATTTATGAGCCAGTTATTAAGGATTTAAATCGGATTGCGAAGACGTTTAGAGACCTGAGATTTAAACATGGATCGGTCAATTTCGATACCACTGAACTTCGGTTTTTATTGGACGAAAATGGAAAGCCCATTTCCGTTTACCCTCGAGAACGTAAGGATGCGCATAAATTAATTGAGGAATTTATGTTGTTGGCCAACAAAAAAGTGGCTGAATATGTCCATGAATTAAAGCAAACGGATCCGCGAAATACGATGGTTTATCGGATACACGATGCGCCTGATCCAGAAAAATTAAGAGTGTTTTCTTCGTTTGCAAAGAAATTTGGTTACCAAGTAACGACAGAACCCAAGCAAGTAAGCCAATCTTTCAATGCACTGATGGAAAATATTCAAGGCAAAGCGGAGGAGAATGTATTGCAAAGTTTGGCTGTGCGGACTATGTCGAAGGCTAAATATAGCACGGATGCGATTGGACATTTTGGCCTAGCCTTTCCATTTTATTCCCATTTTACGAGTCCTATTCGTCGCTATCCGGATGTGATGACACATCGATTATTGCAACATTATTTAGATGGGGGAGAGACCAAAGACCGTTCACCGATTGAAATCCAATGTAAACATTCATCTGATCGGGAGAAGTTGGCCTCCGAAGCCGAACGCGCTTCCATTAAGTACAAGCAAGTCGAATTCATGAGTTTACATGAACCCCAGGTATTTGACGGAATCATTACAGGGGTGACTGAGTTTGGGATATTTGTGGAAATTGGGGAAACTTCATGTGAAGGGCTAGTTCGGATGGTCGACTTAAATGATGATTTTTACGATTTAGATAAAGAAAATTACCGGATTGTGGGCAAGTCCAATGGCCGCGTATTTACCTTTGGTGATGCGGTTAAAGTAAAAGTTCGCGATACCAATTTGGCCAAAAGAACCATCGATTTAGAAATGGTGGGTATGCGTTCTGGAACAGGGTTTGTAAACAATCGTTCTAGAAAAAGAGAAGCGCCTAGAGGAAATCGAGTGATTCCAAAAGGAAGTGAGCGGAGAAGAAATACGGGGAGAAGGTAATTAAAATAGGTAAGAGGTATTTGATAACAGGAATTAGCTAATTGAAAAATATGCTTATTTGGGATTCAATTCCAAAAATTACATAATATTTTTGGAATTCAATCCTAACCTATGATATTTCGAACCTTGCAAAACGAGATAGAGTCCCGTTTATTTAAAGGAAAAACCATCTTTCTTTTTGGCCCAAGACAAACAGGTAAATCCACCTTAATTCATGCCACACTATCAGCTCAAGAAAAATCGTTTCTTTATCTAAACGGTGATGAGGCAGATGTACGCGATATACTATCAGAAACCACATCCACGAAACTTCGTAATTTAGTTGGGACTCACACCTTAGTCTTCATCGAAGAGACACAACGAATACCCGGTATTGGTTTAACCCTTAATTAGTACTATTAAGTCAACATTATTTAAATTTTTATGATAAATAAAACTTTTGGATTTAAAATTATCCCATTGGCATGCTTATTGTGTTACTTTTCTATTCTGTATTTGTCCGAAAAATATTTTGGAAGTTATTCTGTGTTAGCAAATTATATTGGCTTATTTTCTATTCCTTACTTTCTCGATTTGAAAATTTTACTTTGCGGGATTGACTCCATTAGAAATCATCAAAATCCTTATGATTTCTGCCATGAAATTGGACATTTTAACTATCCAATTGTTTGGATGATTTTTACGCCAATTTTGTTTTTTTCTTATTCTAATTATTTTTTGATCGGAATAGGGTTAATCATATTATTTTACTTTTTAGTTTTTCAATTTATTGGAAAAATAAACCTTATTGAAGCGATCATTTACTCTTTATTTTTCATTTCTCCGTCTACCATGTTGTTACTTGAAAGAGGAAATTCAGATATTATTATATTTATCTTAATGTTATTAATGTTACACATTAAAAATAACGTAGCAATTCAAACTACATTTCTTTTAATCATTTCAATGTTGAAACTTTTCCCAATTGGAGCAATTATTATGCTTTTTGTTCATCGAATTAGTAATAGAAAAATGGTAATTATACTTTCTGTTTTTGCTTTTTTATTTTCTTTATATGTTTATTTATTTTTCGATAATATTAGATTAGTAAGTTTTTTAACTCCTAGACCTTATGGAGCTCATACCTATGGATTGGGGGGTATTCCCTCATTAATTTTTGTTCATTTTAATCAATTTAAACTATTGATTTTTATTTCATTTATGATTGGTCTCTTTATTTGGTTGGTTTTCTTTTATAAAAAAATAAAACCACTTTTAAATAAAATGACTATGGAAAATGGGTTGGTTGGAAATGCATTTTTTATGGGTGCTGGAATTTTTATCTTAACTTGTTTAATTGGCTTTAATTGGGAGTATCGACTCACATTTTTATTTTTTACTTTGCCTCAAATCTTAGCCTGGGTAAAACAAAAAATGCTTTTGTCTTATTTTGTAACTGGATTACTTTTACTAGTTGTTTGGCAAAATTTTATTTCTGGAGTTATTTTTTATTTTTTCAACTTTAGGTTTTATGAATTTTTTGCTCCATTTTTTGTTGTTTTTTTATTTAGCTTTTTTCTTTCCGTCGTCTTGCATAATGTTTGCCTTCGTTTCTTTGTTAATCGTAATCAAAAATTGGTCCAGTAAAGCCTATTTTAATAACTATTAAATATCAAAACAGAAGCAAGAAAAAAGCATAAAATTACATCAAATACTTCTTTCGCAAGAGACCTAGCATATTAATTCCGAATAATAGATTGAAACGTCTTGGAGATTTTGTGAGCTGAAAGGTTTTTGTGATTTTTGCCATTTTTTTTGTTTTTAAAATTGTTATTATCTTTTGATAACGGTCAATCTATTTCAGGCACTAACAATGTCTTGTCCTGAAAAAAACAAAAAGCCTGACATATTTGTCGGGCTTTTCTAATTAATTCAATTAAGCTACTTAAAAATTCCTTGATTGTAAAACCCTTGAAATTTAGTCTTGAACTAATGGCCCAGGTCTAGAGGTTTGATATAAATCGTACCAGTCCTGATGTTCAAGATCGATATTAAATGAATTTACAATATTGCGAATTCGCGATTCCTCCAACGTTCCGATTAACGGGAGAGCGCCTAATTTAACCACCCAAGCGACTGCGATAGACTCGATATTGCTCTCGTATTTAGCCGCCATTTCAATTAATTTTTTCCGTACACGAAGAGCAATTTCATCCGTTCCATTTTCAATCTTTCCGCCGGCTAAAGGCGATACTGCTAATGGACGCATGTATTTTTGTTTGATATAATCCAGCGCCCCATTATCCAAAGCGGCTGTTTGCAACAAATTTAAATCGATGTGATTAGAAACTACCGGGATGTTTAAATAGGAAACGAGCAACTGATGTTGGTATACCGAGAAATTCGATACTCCTATATTTTTTACTTTCCCTGAACTTTTCAATTTTTCAAGCACCAAAACCGTTGATTCCAAATCTGACAAAGGATCCAATTGGTCTAATAAAAACACATCTAAATAATCTGTTTTTAAGTTTCTTAAAGAATTCTCAACGGAATTTGAAATATGATCCGCAGATGTGTTCACGTGTTTAACGCGTATTTCTGGCCGGGCAGGATTGGGTAAACAAACGCCACATTTAGAAAATAAAATGATTTCTGAACGTTGCACGGACCCCGAAGAAATGAGCTCTCCAAAAGTCTTTTCACATGAATAATCGCCATATCGATCAGCATGATCAAATGTATTGATGCCTAATTCAAGGCATAGGTGGACAATTTTCTCCATGGAAGCCGCTTCATTTTCCCAACGCCAAAAACCATAAATGGCCGGTGACACTTTGGGTCCGGCATCACTTAGATAAACTTTTTCCATGTTTTAGCTATTTAAAATTAATTTAGAAGCTTCTAATAAATCACGAACTAGATACGTCGCTTTCGTATTTTCTCCTTCTGGGGCAAGGCGAATGGTCTTAAGTCCAGCTCTCGTTCCCGCAATGATATCTCGCTCATGGTCTCCGACCATAAAAGATTTTTCTAGGTCCACTTCGTGTTTGGCTGCTGCCTTTTCGATCAACAAAGAACCCGGTTTTCTAGTCAAAGAATGACTATCGAAATTTTCATGATACGGACAAAAATACAAATCATCTAAAACTCCCCCGCAAGCATTTTGAATCGCTTCATGAATTTGGTACACATCCTTTCGTTGATAAAGCCCTTTGGCAATACCGCTTTGATTCGTAATAACGACCAATAAATACCCTGCACTTTTTAAGGCGATTAATGCCTCAGGAACTCCCTTTGGAATGATAAAATCTTCCATTCGGTAAACATAATCAACACGGTCTACGTTAAGAACACCGTCTCGATCTAAAAAAATGCACTTTTTTTTCATATCGACTTAAGCAAACAAACGCGACCAAGGAATACGGCTTAAAATTAATAAAAGGCCGATTCCATTTAAGATCAATGCATTTTTATGCTTAGCCGCATCTGCGATATTTTTCTTGTTTTTGGCATTCGCAATGGTCGCTAACACAACAGCTATTACGTTCACCGAAATATGCTCCACAGCTATTAAGCGGGTAGCCGGATCCTTCATAGCCGCCCCAAAATCAGCAAAAGCTGCCGCAGTTACTGGACTTAAGAAAAAATAAAGTACTAGGCCGATTAGCAGTTGAGTGTGTAATGAGATCATAAAAAACAATCCTGCCTTGCGATCCGCTTCGACAAAAGCGCTTCCGCTAGATAATCCTCGCATAGCCCTAACCAATAGATTTAAGCCTAAAATAAACACAAGTACAAAAAGTACAATGTGAACATTCGTTACAATTGAATACATATCGTGTAAGTTTGATTTATTACAAAGATACAAAAAGAGAGTGTATCCCGACCTTTATTACGTTTAATCCTCCAATTTTCTTTACCTTTAGGGCTAAATCTTCTTAATTTATGGCAGATCCCATTAAGCTACACGCGATGATCAATGCGCGTTGTCCACAATGTCACGAAGGCCGACTTTTTAAATACAAATGGTGGAATTTATTTAATTTTGCCCAAATGCATGAAAATTGCCCCCATTGCAGCTTGAGATATGAAATTGAGCCTGGATTTTTTTATGGCGCCATGTACATTTCCTATGCCTTTACGGTGGGAATTATGTTAATCGGAGGAATTATCGTTTTCAATTTTTTCAACGACCCGCCCGCCATGGGTTATGTGGTGCCCATAACTATATTTTCTTTGGTCATGGTCCCTTTCAACTTTAGAACCGCTCGAGTCATTTTTATTCATTTATTTTCTGGAATTTCTTATAAACAAGATTCGGTAAAAAGCTAATGAAAATACTCGATTACTACATTTTAAAAAAGTTTCTGAAGACCTATGTTTTCGCGGTTTTTTTAATTGTATTAATTGTTATGGTTATCGATTATACGGAAAAAATAGATGATTTCATTCGGAAGCAAGCTCCGATGCATGCCATTATTTTTGATTACTATTTGAACTTTATTCCCTATTGGGCCAACTATATTTCGCCGTTGATGGTATTTATC
>Ga0209499_1001030_pt1 | contig 20040 bp, 25 predicted proteins | sample C_130208_EF_Meta_FD_187306 | JGI IMG/M metagenome (GOLD analysis project Ga0209499, IMG submission 187306) | Freshwater microbial communities from Lake Croche, Canada to study carbon cycling - C_130208_EF_MetaG (SPAdes) (version 2) | ecosystem: Environmental > Aquatic > Freshwater > Lake...
CATCAAAAAGAAAAATATAAATCTAGGAATGGCGGCTTCATTGCCAAACGGAAACCTGATTGTTCCGGTTATAAAAAATGCGGATCAACTGAATTTAGTTGGAATGGCAAAAGCCGTGAATGATCTAGGAAACAGAGCTAAAGCAGGTAAACTAAAACCAGACGATACGCAAGGAGGAACTTACACGGTTACTAATGTGGGGACTTTTGGAAGTGTTTTTGGAACACCAATTATCAATCAGCCACAAGTGGGGATATTAGCACTTGGGGCAATTCGTAAAGTACCTGCTGTAATTGAAACTCCAGAGGGTGATTTTATTGGAATTCGTCAAAAAATGTTTCTTTCACACAGTTATGACCATCGCGTTGTGGATGGTGCATTGGGCGGAAGCTTTGTAAAGCGTGTTGCCGAATATCTGGAAGCATTTGATATAGATAGAAATTTTTAATTTAATAAATACAAACACTATTTAACCCAAAAGTTTTTCTCTACTTTTGGGTTTTTTATTAGGAAATATTTTTTATAATCTACGAATTATAACTTCAAAATAATATATTTGACTCTTTAAAATTTATAAATGGAACTGAAACTAAATAAACCAATTTGCTTTTTCGACTTAGAAACTACTGGGATTGATGTCGCCAAAGACCGAATTGTAGAAATATCAATTTTTAAAGTTTTCCCAAACGGGAATAAGGAAAGTAAAACCTGGTTGGTTAATCCCACTATTTCAATTCCTGCACAATCCACCGCAATCCATGGAATCAGTAATGAGAAAGTAGCTAATGAACCAACATTCAGTGAATTAGCTTCTCAGGTTTATAATATGATAAAGGATTCGGATTTAGCGGGTTACAATTCAGATCGCTTCGACATTCCGTTACTTGCAGAAGAATTGCTTCGTGCTGGAGTGGATTTTGATATGAAAAGCCGTGTTTCGGTTGATGTTCAAACTATTTTTCATAAAAAGGAAGAACGAACTTTAAGTGCTGCACTTAAGTTTTATTGTGGTCAAAGTCTTGAAAATGCGCATTCGGCCGAAGCGGATACGATGGCTACTTATGAGATTATGAAAGCACAATTAGATCGCTATCCAGATTTAGAAAACGATATGAAATCCTTATCGGAATATACTACCAGAAAGAGATTAGCTGATTTTGCTGGGATGATTGCGTTTGATGAAGATGAGGATGAAATTTTTGCTTTTGGAAAACATAAAGGAGTTAAAGTTAATAAAGTTTTGGATACCGAACCTGGTTATTATAGTTGGATTCAAAATGCTGATTTCCCACTTTATACAAAGAAAGTGCTAACAGCAATTAAACTTAGAAAACTGAATACAAAATAGGTTTTAGATAAATGCTGGATATCAGTATCGAATGATATAAAAAAGTTAATATTGACAAAAATTAATTCGAAAATAGAGAATTATATTTATGACAAATACTGTAATAGTAAAAACTGTTTATAAGTGCTCCTTGGAAAGAGCATTTAAAACTCCAATGCTTTGTGATGTTTCAAAAGTCCATACAGGATATGGCATAATGCCGAAAGTTACACATTGCACAGATGATGAATATTGGGGTAAGCCAAATTATAGCAAAAAAGTGTTTGTAGCGAAATCACTCTCCCAAAAAGGCGGTTTTGCATCTGTTGACAAAGTAACCGAACGTATTGAAAATAAATATTGGAAAATTGAAGTGAATGATTTTCAATCTTGGATGTTAGGCTTTTCAAAATTTGTTGGAGAATGGAAAACAACTGAAATTGAAAAGAATGAAATCTTAGTAGAATATACTTATATTTTGTATTCAGATATTGCTTTGATTTATCCATTAAATTGGTTATTTGCAAAGGTATTTTGGAAAAAATATATGAAAAGAGTACTAGAAAATGTAAAAATATTGGCATATAATAATGAACCTTACCTTTATGAGTAAAAACAGAACGGCTAAAAGCAGTTACTCGAGATTTGGTTTCGTGTTCTAAAGTTACGTCAAGCTTTTTTTAAAACTAATACAGCTTAAATATTACAATTCTGATACTGGATAATAAATACCCAACACCTAAATTATGAAGATAATCTGCATTGGAAGAAATTATGTTAATCACATAGAAGAATTGAAAAATGAAAGGCCTTCGGAGCCTGTTATTTTTATGAAGCCTGATTCGGCTATTTTGTTAAAACAACATCCTTTTGTAATTCCTGAATTTTCACAAGATATTCATCATGAAATAGAGGTTATTGTTCGAATAAATAAAGTTGGGAAATATATTGATGCTAAATTTGCACATAAATACTACGATGATATTAGTGTAGGAATTGACTTTACGGCTCGAGATGTACAAGATCAGTTAAAAGCGAAGGGATTGCCGTGGGAGAAGTCGAAATCGTTTGATGGTTCCGCTGTAATTGGTGAATTTTTACCAAAAAATCAATTTATTTCAATGGAAAATATTACATTTGAATTGACCAATAATAATAAAACAGTTCAAAAAAGTAGCACTAGCAACATGTTGTGGAAAATAGATGAATTAATTTCTTTTATTTCTCAATATTTTACACTTAAAATTGGCGATATTATTTTCACAGGAACTCCAGAGGGAGTTGCGGCGGTAAAATCAGAGGATGTTTTAGAAGGATTTTTAGAAGGAAATAAACTATTTAGAATACAGATAAAATAATGGCACTACATTACAACTTGGCAAAAGTTTATGCGATTTCGGACAATGATTCTGAATTTGTACTTCAAATTATTACGTTATTCGTAACTGAAGTTCCTGAAGATTTATTACAAATTAAAGAAGGAATCAAAAATAAAGATTACAAACAAGCTTATGCTTATGCTCATAAAATTAAGCCAACACTTGATTTACTTGGGTTAAAAGTTGCTTTTGAGGAAATTCTTCAAGTCGAAGCTTGGACTAAATCACAAGGCGAGAAGAAAGAAATAAAAGAGACTTTTAAAAGTATAAAAAATCAAGTAAGTGATGCAATAAAGGAATTGAAAAAAGACTTTGACTTATAGTTTTTTAATTTCATTTTTAAATAAGTAGTTGTTTTAAATGCTCTTCGAATTTTTCAAAAAAAAATACAATCCTAAATCAAATATCCTAATATGAAAGCAGCCATAATTACTATCGGTGATGAGATCTTGATAGGACAAATTGTAGACACAAATTCGGCCTTTATTGCAAAATCTTTAGATCGAATTGGCGTCGAAATTCACGAAATGATTTCCATAAGTGATTCGAAGCAGCATATTTTAGATACCTTTTCCAAGTTTCAAAACACGGTAGATTTAGTAGTTATTACTGGAGGACTTGGTCCCACAAAAGATGACATTACCAAAAAAACTTTTTGCGATTATTTTGAAGATGAACTTATTGTGGACGAAAAAGTGCTTTCGCATGTTACTCAATTAATCGAAGGGTTTTACAATAGAAAAATCACTCAGATCAATAAAGATCAAGCTTTGGTTCCTTCAAAGTGCACGGTTCTTCACAATCAAGTAGGAACAGCACCGGGCATGTGGATAATAAAGGAGAATACCGTATTTGTTTCGCTTCCTGGAGTTCCTTTCGAAATGAAATACCTTGTTGAACAAGAAATTATCCCAAAAGTAGTTCGAGAATACAATCGTCCCTATATTTTGCACAAAACAATTCTGACTTACGGACAAGGCGAAAGCATGGTTGCCGAGCGAATTGAAGATTGGGAAAATAATTTGCCTGAATGTATAAAATTAGCCTATTTACCAAGCATAGGAAGTGTTAAGTTGCGACTTTCGGCAAGAGGAACAGATAAATTATTTTTAGAGAACATTATTCAAGAAAATGTAGCTTCATTAACTAAAATAATTGGGGATGTAATTGTTGGTTTTGATGAAGGAGAAACGATTGAGACAGTTGTAGGGCAACTTTTAAAGCAACAACAAAAAACAATTTCAACAGCAGAAAGTTGTACTGGCGGTAAGATTGCAGCGGCTTTAAATTCGGTTTCAGGAGCTTCGAAGTATTTTAAAGGAAGCGTGGTTTCTTATGCAACCGAATCTAAAATTGATGTTTTAGGTATTTCAGAAAAATTAATAAAAGAGCATTCGGTTGTAAGTGCTGAGGTTGCAAAACAAATGGCAATTAGTATAAAAAATAAGATGAAAACGGATTATTCAATTGCAACAACTGGAAATGCAGGTCCTACGAAAGGAGACTCAAAAGCAGAGATTGGAACCGTTTTTATTGCAATTGCAACGCCGAATGGAGTAATTGTTGAGGAGTTTAATTTTGGTCAACCCCGTGAAAAAGTGATAGATAGAACTGTAATAAAGAGTTTAGAAATGATACGTGAAGAAATTTTAAAAAATCTGTAATAATTTAGTTGGTTAATAGGTTTATTTTTCTTTTCTTTGCACCCTGATTTTGAATAACGATAAAAGATAAGTACGATGTCAAGAGTTTGTGACCTTACGGGTAAAAGAGCGATGGTAGGAAATAACGTTTCTCACGCTATGAATAAAACTAAGAGAAAATTTTCTGTAAACTTAGTAAAAAAGCGTTTTTATCTTCCAGAAGAAGATAGATGGATTACTCTTAGAGTAGCAGCATCTACGGTAAAAACAATTAACAAAAATGGAATTGCTGCAGTTTTGAAAAAAGCACAGTCATTAGGATTTATTAAATAATCTTTTTCCAAAATAAATAAATAGCAAGATGGCAAAGAAAGGGAATAGAATACAGGTAATTTTAGAATGTACTGAGCACAAAACAACAGGTGTTGCAGGAACTTCAAGATACATAACAACAAAGAACAAAAAAAATACTCCAGACAGATTAGAGATTAAGAAATTTAATCCAATCTTGAAACGTGTAACTGTTCATAAAGAAATTAAATAATTATTAGTCATGGCAAAGAAAACCGTAGCATCCTTACAGACCTCTTCTAAGAGATTATCAAAAGCCATCAAGATGGTGAAATCTCCAAAGACTGGCGCATATACATTCGTAGAATCTATTATGACTCCTGAATCAGTTGATGAGTTTTTGAAAAAGAAATAATTCTCATTTACATTATATAGAAAAGCTACTTTCATTCGGAAGTAGCTTTTTTATTTTCTATATTTACGTTCTGAATTTTCAGGATGATTTATTATTTTTAGGAATATTATAAAAAGTATATGTATTATTTAGCTCAGATTAATATTGCAAAATTAATAGAACCAATTGATAGTCCATTATTAGAAGATTTTGTTGGAGATTTAGATCGGATTAACAAAATTGCAGAAGAAAGTAAAGGTTTTATTTGGCGATTGGAGGATGAATCTGGTAATGCATTAAATGTAAATCCATTTAATGATCCAACTTTAATAGTAAACATGTCCGTTTGGGAAACAGTTGAAGACTTGAAAAATTTTGTTTATTATTCAGGACATATTGAAGTTTTTATAAAAAGAGCGAAGTGGTTTGAAAAAATGAATACACCTCACATGGCACTATGGTGGGTTAGGAAAGACGAACTTCCTACAGCCGAAGATGCAAAAAATAAGCTTTTAGAATTAGAAAATCATGGAGAATCACAATCTTCATTTTCATTTAAAAAATTATTCGAAATGCCAACCTAAGAGCTTTTGTATTTAACACAAAATAATTAATTACCAAAATACACTATAAAATGAGTTTCTTTAAAAAAATATTTTCTTCAGATAAAAAAGACCCTAACCTTAGCGAGCAGGCAAAGCTAACTTTAGATAAAAGTCTTGAAAAATCAAAAACTTCCTTCTTTTCTAAGTTAACGAAAGCAGTTGCTGGTAAATCAAAAGTGGATGATGATGTTTTAGATAATTTAGAAGAAATACTTGTGTCTTCGGATGTTGGGGTCAATACAACTTTGAAAATAATTACAAGAATCGAAAAACGTGTTTCCGACAATAAATTTCTTGGAACAGACGAACTCAACAAAATACTTCGCGAAGAAATTTCAGGATTGCTTTCTGAATCTAATTCAGGTGAAACTTCAGAATTTGTAATTCCGATAAACACAAAACCTTATGTTTTGATGGTTGTTGGTGTAAACGGAGTTGGAAAAACTACTACTATTGGAAAACTCGCATATCAATTTAAAAAGCAAGGATTTAATGTTGTTTTAGGAGCAGCAGATACTTTCAGAGCAGCTGCAATAGATCAATTACAAGTTTGGGCTGATAGAGTTGGCGTTCCCTTGGTAAAACAAAATATGGGAAGTGACCCAGCATCAGTTGCTTTTGATACTTTGCAATCGGCAGTAGCCCAAAATGCTGATATTGTAATTATTGATACAGCCGGTCGTTTGCATAATAAAGTCAATTTGATGAACGAATTGACAAAAGTAAAACGCGTCATGCAAAAAGTGGTTGGAGATGCACCGCATGATGTTTTATTGGTTATTGATGGATCAACAGGACAAAATGCTTTTGAGCAAGCTAAACAATTTACTGCTGCAACAGAAGTTACTTCTCTTGCAGTTACAAAATTAGATGGGACTGCTAAAGGAGGCGTTGTAATTGGTATTTCAGATCAGTTCCAAATTCCTGTAAAATATATTGGAGTAGGAGAAGGAATTGAAGATTTACAGGTATTTAACAAGTATGAATTTGTAGATAGTTTTTTTAAATAATAGTAGCATGAATTTTTCCTCTTTAAAGAATATCAGTACGATGTATCTCTATTTTATTAGTATTGTTTGTTTTATTGCATCCAATTATGTCAGAGACAAAAATCAGTTAATCTATGTAATCCTATTGGTTTTTGGTTTGGGATTTTTTATATTAGGTTTTTTTAAGAGATTAAAAAACAAATAAATTCAAGTCTTTAGCATTCTATTTTTACCAATTAATTTCTTATTTCATGAAAATTTTTATAAAAATTCTATTCGTTTCCTTTCTTTTTATCTCTTGTAAGCAAAAGATAGTTCCTTCTGATATAGCTAAAATTAATGGGTATTGGGAAATAGAAAAAGTAGTTTTCGATGAAGGAAAAGACAAAGATTATACCATAAACGAAAGTTATGACTTTTTCCAAATTGACTCTAAAAACAATGGGTTTAGAAAAAAAGTAATGCCACAATTAGATGGAACTTTTATTGTAAATGACACTTATGAAAGTTTAAAAGTAAGATTTGAAGACGATAAAGCGTATTTGGATTATGTTACCCCTTATGCAAAATGGTCTGAGGAATTGGTGTCAATCTCCAAAGATAAAATGGTTTTTAAAAATACAGAAAACAAGGAATATCACTATAAGAAAGCGGGAGCAATAAATATTTTGGGCAATGATAAAAAGGTTAAATAATCAAAGTACTGTTGGCGATGTTTTAAAACAAATCATTCAGGTGAACAAACTTCAGCCTGGTATGGATCAGATTGATGTTAAGGAAGCATGGAAAAACCTTATGGGCAATGGAGTCAATCATTACACAAAAAATGTCGTTTTGAAGGGAAGTACTTTGTATGTAGAACTTTCTTCGGCAGTTTTGCGGGAAGAATTAAGTCACGGAAAAACAAAAATAGTTACAATGATTAACGAAGAATTAAGACGCGATGTTGTGAAAGATGTTGTTTTGAGATAATTATTTTAGATTTCAGATTTTTGTGATTGTAAATAAAAAAATCCAGTTTCTCCCATAGCGCGGGATGAAACTGGATTTTCTGTATTGCCTTTTAAATCTATACTCTAAAATCAGAAATCTAAAATTAAAACTGCTCTCTTCCAGAAAAATGGAATGCACTTTCAATAGCTGCATTTTCATCGCTGTCTGAACCATGCACTGCGTTTTCTCCCATTGAAGTTGCATACGCTTTACGAATTGTTCCTTCAGCAGCATCAGCAGGATTTGTTGTACCTATTAAAGTTCTGAAATCTTCTACAGCATTTTCTTTTTCTAAAATGGCGGCAACGATTGGACCACGAGTCATAAATTCTACTAATTCACCATAAAACGGTCTAGCAGCGTGAACAGCATAAAATGCTTTTGCATCTGTAAGAGTTAGTTGTGTTAATTTCAATGAAATGATTTTGAAACCACTATTGGTTATCATTGCTAATATGTTTCCGATGTGACCATTTTCGACACCATCAGGTTTAATCATTGTAAAAGTTCTATTTGCAGCCATTTTTTATTTTTTTTAATTGGTTGCAAAAATAGTCTTTTTCGTGTGTTATTTATTAAATTAGCAATAAAAAAGGGATAATTTGATTTTAGTGCTGTTATTTTTAATAAGATGGTAATTCCATAGAAAAGAGCCAATGGGATTATTAGCAATTCAATTAGGAAAATTTAAAATACTATTATGTTGAAATTATCTTGTAATGGTTTTAGTTGGTTAATCAATTTGGGAATTAGATTCCTACCACTTTCTAGATAAAATTCAGAAAAGTTAGCTTGACGTTCCTGTAAACTTTGATTAGGAAATAATTCGTTTTGCAAATCTATTACACGATCTAATTCCTCAGAATAATTCCTTTTTTGGGCCTTCAAAAATCGCTTTTCAAGGTTTTCTAATCCTTTTATTTGTTTGGCTTCTTGCGCTTTTACAGCTCCTAAAAATGATTTATCGGTTTTGTTGGCTATTTCATAAAGGGCTTCAAATTGTTTTTGTAGTTGTTTTTTTTGGATTGAAAAATCAATAGGAATTTCCGATAATTGTTTCGTTTTTGCGTTTACTAAATCATTTTGTTTCGAAAATAAATCACTCCAAGTCAACTCTAATTTTGATGCTTTTAAAGCTTGCTTTTCGGTTGCCAAAAGCGCTGAATTTCGAAGTAAAAGGATAGGAAATGTTACTTTTACCGCATCGAAAAATGATTTCAATTCGAGCCAGTACGCAATTTCTCCTCCACCTCCAATATAGCATAAATTGGGTAAAATTACTTCTTGATAGAGCGGACGCATAATCACGTTTGGACTAAATTTTTCTGGATGATTTTCTAATAAAGTAAGTATTTCACTTTCCGAAAATTCTGTTTTGGTATTGTTTACTTTGTATTTTCCATTTTCAAGAAGGATGCGTTCCCGCAAATTATCTTCCAAGAAAAATAAATTAATTTCTCGTGGATTGACTTGAATCGTATAGTTATGTAATTTTTCGGCAGTTTCAAAAATGCTTTTATATGAAGTCTGCTGAATTAATTCTTCTTCTATATAAGGTATAAAAGTTTGCTTTAATTCTGGATTATCGGCGTCTAGTATAACTAATCCATAGGGTCCAAAAAGTTTATCTGCTAAAAAACGGGTAGCCTCGGCTAAAGTAGCATGGTTTAAATAGGACTCCTTAAAAAGTGTTTTTATTTCATTTGCATTTATGCCAGTTCCAATTTCACTTTCGTATACTTTGAAAAAATCAGCTAATCCCTCGGTAGATAACCTTCCAACAGGGCCTGAACTTTCTTTATTCCATCGGAACTTTCGGCCTTTAAAATTGAAGTAATTAATTTCTTCAAAATCATGATCTTCTGTTGCCATCCAATAAATAGGCACGAAGTTTTTGGTTGGGTATTTTGCTTTTAGTTCCTTTGTCAAATTGATTGTCGAAATAATTTTATACAAAAAATAGAGTGGCCCACTAAACAAATTGAGCTGATGTCCGGTTGTTACCGTAAATGTATTTGAATTGTATAAGGACTCAATATTTTTTTTGGTTAGATCCGAAGCAGCAATTTTAGAATATTGTTTTTGCAAAACCGATACTAAAACAACTCGGTTGTCATTGTCAAAATTGGCTTGTTTTTCTAGAATTTGGGTTTCAAAATTGTCGAGAGTTGGAAATCGATTATAAAAAGGCTGTAAGTTGATTTTTTGATTTAAATAATCATTCATCAAAGGGGAGAAATATCCTGAATTTTGATAGCTGATACAGTCTGTTGGCATATTGAAGTTTATTTGATGCTAAATTACCAAAAAATATTGGAACTAAATATTTGTTACTTTCAAAAATTAATGTCATTTTTATCAAAATTTATAAAACACATATGAAAGAGAATTCCAATACAGATAAAGTAAATTCATTAAAACACGTTCTTTTTGGCAGTTTAATTGGAACCACCATCGAGTTTTTTGATTTCTATATTTATGCCAACGCTGCCGTTTTGGTATTTCCAAAATTATTTTTCCCAGGGTCAAATCCTACTATTTCTATTATACAATCCCTTGCTACTTTTTCTATAGCTTTTTTTGCTCGTCCTATTGGTTCGGCTGTTTTTGGACATTATGGTGATAAAATTGGTCGAAAAACTACATTAGTAGTTGCCTTATTGACCATGGGAATTTCAACTGTTGCTATTGGATTTCTTCCTACTTATGCCAATATAGGAATTACTGCGCCATTATTATTGATGGTTTTTAGATTTGGACAAGGATTAGGACTTGGAGGCGAATGGGGAGGCGCTGTTTTACTGGCAATCGAAAATGCCCCTCCAGGAAAACGCGCATGGTACGGAATGTTTCCACAGTTAGGCGCGCCAATTGGGCTGCTACTCTCGGGCGGAACTTTCCTTTTGTTAAGTGACACTTTAACCAACGAACAATTTTTCGATTTTGGATGGAGAATTCCTTTTATAGCTAGTGCAGCTTTGGTGATTGTTGGATTTTATATTCGGTTAAAAATTACCGAAACCCCTTCTTTTTTGGCAACTTTAGAAACTAAGAAAGAGGTTCGAATTCCTTTGGTAGTATTATTGAAAGAGTATCGTAATCCCCTTATTTTTGGAACTTTGGCCGCTGTAACCACCTTTGTGACTTTTTATTTAATCTCTATTTTTTCATTAAGTTGGGCCACTACACATTTGGGATATTCAAGACGTGATTTTCTAATTATGCAGCTTTTTTCCGTTTTGTTTTTTGGTGTTTCTATTCCAATTTCAGCAATTTTAGCGGATAAATTTGGACGAAGATTGGTGTTGATTCTTATTACTGTTGGCATTGCCATTTTTGGATTATTTTTTTCGGTTCTTTTTGGATCAGGAAATACTACTTTGATAACGGTTTTTTTATGTTTAGGAATGACATTAATGGGATTGACTTATGGGCCATTAGGAACTTTTCTTTCTGAACTTTTTCCAACCCAAGTGCGTTATTCCGGATCGTCACTTACTTTTAACTTTGCAGGAATAATAGGTGCTGCTTTCGCGCCAATAATTGCCATTTGGATTGCCGAAAATTATGGTCTGGCTTATGTTGGCTATTATCTATCTGGAGCTGCTTTTCTTACTTTTGTTTCGCTTTTGGCAATTAGTAAAAAGGAACATAAGTTTTAAAAAGAAAATATTTTTTACAAATAGTATTCAAAATAAATAGTTTTTAACCTTAAACGCAATAAAGTTATTTATTGCGTTTATTTTTGCACAAAACAATTCCATTGAAAACCAATATTTTTATTATCACGCCCCCATTTACCCAGCTAAATACTCCGTATCCGGCATCGGCATATATTAAAGGTTTTTTAAATACCAAAAATATTCCCGCAACTCAAGCCGATTTAGGTATAGAAGTGATTTTGAAATTGTTTTCGAAAAAAGGCTTGGAAAATTTATTTCAATCCAACAATTCACAACCAACAACCAATAACTGCAAACGAATTCTCGCCTTAAAAGAGGAATATATAAAAACCATCGATTCGGTTATTGCTTTTTTGCAAGGGACGAATCCAACGTTAGCACTTCAGATTTGTCAAGAAGACTATTTGCCTGAAGCTTCTCGTTTTGCACAATTAGAAGAATTGGATTGGGCTTTCGGAACAATGGGAACACAGGATAAAGCCAAGCATTTAGCAACTTTATACCTAGAAGATATATCCGATTTTATTGTCGAATGTGTCGATGCTAATTTTGGTTTCAGTAGGTATGCGGAACGTTTGGGCAGAAGCGCGCATTCTTTTGATAAATTGTATTTGGCTTTGCAACAAGAACTTACTTATGTAGATAAAATTCTGATTTCAATTTTGAAGGAACGAATCGAAACGATTCAACCTTCCTTATTCTTGATTTCAGTTCCGTTTCCAGGAAATTTATATAGCGCTTTTCGATGCGCACAATGGATGCGAAAAAATCATCCGAAGGTTAAAATTGCCATGGGAGGTGGATTCCCAAATACCGAATTACGTTCGCTTTCGGATGCTCGTGTTTTCGAGTTTTTCGATTATATCACTTTAGACGATGGGGAATTACCTGTAGAATTATTAGTTGAATCTGTCACCTCGAGCGCAGTCGAGAGGGAATTCAAAAGAACTTTTCTATTAGAAAACGGCAAAGTAGTTTATAAAAATAATTCTTTGAAACCAGACTATAAACAATCTGAAGTTGGAACTCCAGATTACTCTGATTTGCTTTTGGATAAATACATTTCGGTTATAGAAATCGTAAACCCAATGCACCGAATGTGGAGTGATGGGAGATGGAACAAACTCACGATGGCGCATGGTTGTTATTGGGGAAAATGTACGTTTTGCGATATTTCATTAGATTATATCAAGATTTACGAACCCATTGCGGCTAATTTATTGTGCGATCGAATGGAAGAAATGATAGCGCAAACGGGCCAAAATGGTTTTCATTATGTTGATGAAGCTGCACCACCAGCCTTAATGCGAGCATTGGCACTTGAAATTCTTCGCAGGAATTTATCGGTTACATGGTGGACTAATATTCGATTCGAAAAAAGTTTTACTAGAGATTTATGTTTACTACTAAAAGCATCTGGCTGTATAGCGGTTTCTGGTGGTTTAGAAGTGGCATCGGATCGATTATTGAAATTGATAGACAAAGGAGTTACGGTGGAACAAGTGGCAAAAGTGACTCGAAATTTTACCCAAGCGGGTATAATGGTTCACGCTTATTTAATGTACGGGTATCCAACGCAAACGGTTCAAGAAACAGTTGACAGCTTAGAAATGGTGCGACAATTGTTTGTAGTTGGCGTTTTGCAATCTGGGTTCTGGCATCAATTTGCCATGACGGCTCACAGTCCTGTGGGAATTGCTCCAGAAAAATTTGGTGTGGTTAAGGAAACAGAAGATATCGGTACTTTCGCTAATAATGATATTAATTTTATTGATTCTACTGGGATCGATCATGATAAATTTAGTTTTGGATTAAAAAAATCATTGTTCAATTTTATGCATGGGATTTGTTTTGACTATGAATTGCAAGAATGGTTTGACTTTAAAATTCCGAAAACAAAAATACCATTTGATTATATTTCCAATTCTTTAGAGGAAGAAGAAGATTTTAACATCAAACCAACTGCTAAAGTAATTTGGCTAGGAGGAAAGCCTCTTATAGAATATTTCACCAAATCTAAAAAAGGAAATACTTGGGAAATGATGGCTTTGACTTTTCATGATAAGAAAGAAAGTTTTACTATTCAAACTAGTCAAAAGCAAGGGGAATGGCTTGTAAAAACACTAGAAAATATTTCAGTTTCAAATACTAAAATCGCTACTTTTCAGGAAATAAAAGCTGATTTCGAAAGTGATTTCGAAGATTTTGAACTGTTTTGGTATTCAAAACCAATTACTACTTTGAGAGATTTTGGATTGTTATTATTGTAAAATTGCCGAATAATTCATTGAAAACAATAATGAATTTTTCGGCAATGGATTAAAAAAAAATTAATTCGTCCAAATTCTTCCAGTTGTAGTTCCAGTGTGGCAGCTATTACATGCACCTGTTGATATGGAAGAAGACATGTAATTTGTTCCTGTGCTTCCAGAAACAGCTGGAAATAATCCTCCAGTAAAATCAACTGGTCCTTTGCTGTATAAATTACCTTTTGCATCCGCACTTAGGGTATATTTTAAAGTTCCAGTTCCATTTGGACCAGTATAGAATTTTATTATTGCATTAGGAGTTGGTGTTGTTCCCTCTTGATTGTATACCGTGCCACCAATTTGCCAAACCTTTTCTCCTGATCCTCCTGGATAATGGCAATTCATACAATTTTGTCCCATTTTATGGCTATTGTTTGATCCAGCTGAACTCCCACTAAGTGTAATTCCTCCTGGGGTAGTTGTTCCACCTGTTTGCGTCCCACCCCCATTGTTATTTGTATTATCTATTTGTTGATACGGATTGGGAACTGTGCAAGATTGTATAAGTATTAGTAATAAAATTGCTGTAAAAGAAGTTTTTAGTTTGAAATTCATGATTTTTAAAATTTAGGTTTTGTTTTTAATTAATCTTAAAGACTTAAGTTTAAAACGTATTATCTTAGATTGTTAAGTTAAAACATTTACAAATTGAATTACCCTACTTTTACATAATTAAAAAAAATATTAATTTCAAGGTAGGGTATTATTGTTGATAGCTGTTTTATCTTATATGCGAAGAGTACAAAGTATTCAATAATTAAACTAAAAAAAAGTATGAGTAAAAAAGTTAAAATCATCATTATTTCAATTGTATTAGTTGGAGTAACAATATTGATAGGATTTAATTATGTTATGCATGGTGGGGCAAGAAATTTGTCCAATGAGGAAACAGATTTCACAGTGAGTTCAAAAAGTATTTCAACTGAATTTGCAGCAAATATTGAAGCTTCAAATAAAAAATATTTAGAAAAAGCAGTGGCTATCAAAGGAACTATTTCAAAAATAACGGGCAAGGAAGTTATAATTGACAATTCGATTATTTGTACTTTAAAAGAATTAGATGATTCCATTAAAGTAAATCAAATTATAACTGTAAAAGGAAGGGTAGTGGGCTACGATGATTTAATGGGGGAATTGAAACTAGATCAATGTTTTAAAGCTTCTTAAGCTAAGATTAATAATAATAACTAAATTAAATGAGAATGAAAAAATTTTTATCTTTTGTGCTTGTATTTTTTGCCGTTGGTTATGCTACTGCGCAAGATGACTTATTAAATCAATTGGATGCTGAGAAACCAACTGAAAAACAGATTGAAACGGCAGCTTTTAAAGGGTTGCAAATTTGTAATATGCAATCGACAAAACTACCTGCTGGAGGGGAGTGGTATATGGTAATTTCGCATCGTTTTGGTGATTTGACCCAGGGCTTGGATAATTTTTTTGGATTAGACGCTGCCTATACTAAAGTTGGTGGAATCTATGGTGTTACAAATTGGCTTTCACTTGGTGCATCAAGACAAACGCACAATAAATTATATGAGTTAACTGCAAAATATAAATTTGCAAATCAAATGGAAAGTGGTTTTCCAGTTACTATTGTTGGGTACAACACCATGGACATTAATACAGATCTAAAAAAAGCTGCAAATCCTGGAATAAAATTCAATAATCGATTAGCCTATACATCACAATTGTTAATTTCAAGAAAATTTTCAAATTCATTTTCTCTTGAAGTAGCTCCAATTTTTTTACATAAAAACTTATATGAATATGGGGTTGAGCAAAATAATCAATATTTTCTAGGTAGTGGAGCACGATATAAAGTCTCCAAAAGATTAAGTGTGAATTTAGAATATGCTGCCCGATTAATAATTGTAGAAGGTTTTGTTTCGAAATATCAAAATCCACTTTCATTAGGTTTAGATATTGAAACTGGAGGTCACGTTTTTCAATTGGTTTTCTCAAATAGCCAACCAATGAATGATGTAGCAGTATTTTCGAATACTACAGGAAATTGGAATGGAGGAAGTCTCTATTTTGGATTTAATATGTACAGAGTTTTTTAAATTAATATAAAAGTAAGATGAAAAAAATAATATTGTTTTTTATTGTTGTAGTGGGTTCGGTATTTGTTTCTTGTGAATCTAATACTTATGGAGATATAGCAGTGGTTACCAATCCAACGTATGCTGCTAATATTGGGCCAATAGTAAAAGGAAGTTGTACAGGCTGTCATGCTGGTGGTGGTCAATATCCAAATTTGGAAAATTATGCTGAAGTAAAAGAGGCTACACTCAATGGAAATTTAATGTGTAGAATTGATCAATCTCAAGCCTGCGGAAGGGTAATGCCTCAATCAGGATCAATGCCTCAAAGCACAATAGATATGTTTAAATTATGGGTTAGTCAAGGATATGCTCAATAAATAAATGATTATAATTTAATATATAAAAATAAAATATGAAAAAGACATTAATGTTGACACTAAGTTTATTGGTTGGAAGTTTTGGGTTTTCTCAAAAAATGATGACACGAGCTGGCGAAGTAAAGTTTGAAGCTTCAATGCCTGCTTTCGAAGAAATTGCAGGAACTAACAATACGGTTTCTTGTATATTTGATGAAACCACTGGCGATTTTGTAGCTTTAGTTTTGGTTAAGGCTTTCAAGTTTAAATCGCCATTAATGGAAGAGCATTTTAATGAAAATTATATGGAATCTTCTAAATTTCCTAAAGCTACTTTCAAAGGTAAAATAGTTAATTTTGACGCCTCTAAATTAGCAGCAACAAAAACAACTTATGAATTAGAAGGAGAATTAACCATGCACGGCGTGACCAAAAAGATTAAAACTAAAATTAGTCTTGCTCAAAACGCTGGAAAAATTAATGCACAAAGCATTATTCTGGTAAAACCACAAGATTACGCTATTGAAATTCCTAGCTTAGTAAAAGGTAAAATTGCCGAAAATGCTAAAGTTTCAATCAATTTCATACTTGAAGCTAAATAATAATAAGGATTGAAGTTCCAGATGATATACTTTCTGGAACTTCTACATTTTAAACTAACCAATAAAATTAAAATGAAAAAAATTATACTTAAACTTGTTGGAATTACTTTTCTTTTATGTTTTTCTACAAATGGTTCTGCTCAATCAACAGCAGGAATATTGACATTTACATATAATCAGCCTGTACCTACTGCTCCAAAACCATCTTATACTGGATATTGTGTCACAGCAGTATGGATTGAAAATAATACGGGGACCTTTATTAAAACTAAAATGCGTTTTGTAGGTAGTAAAACTTCAGATCATTTGCCTTCTTGGTCCGCTAAGTCAGGGGGAGTTTTGTCAAATGCTATGGGAGCTAATTGTAATATTACAGATGCAGTAACAGGCGCAACTCGAAAGAATACAACTACTCCATTGGGATTTGGTGCTCAAAGTTTTACTTGGGATGCAAAAGGGGTTGTTGGAGCTGTTAATGGGACAACTGTTCCTGATGGGATTTATAAAGTTTGGATCGAAAGTACTTGGGTTGATTCAGGATCTAATAATCATCAAGAACTTTCTAGTTATTCCTTTACAAAAGGTGCAACAGCATTAAAGACAACAGCCGTTGGTGATGCTTATGTTAATACAATTGTAATGAATTGGGTTCCTACAGCATTAGGATTGGCTGATAATGTTTCGCCAAATGCCAAAGTGGTTATTTATCCAAACCCCACAAAAGGGATACTTAATATCGATTTTAAAAACGAAATAAATAGCATCACGGTTTCTAATATGCTTGGTCAAATTGTCTATGATGAAAATGTTGCTATAAGTGCAGCAGGAACAACTAAAAGTGTTGATCTTTCTGCCTTTGGAAACGGAATTTACATTGTTACTGTTTCTAATAATGAAGAAACTTCAAATTATAAAGTAGTTATTGATAAATAAAATTAGTGCTACTTATTTCATATAAGCATCCTTAATAAGGATGCTTTTTTTATTCTTCAGTTTCTGATATAATTGATTTTAAACCTGGAGTTTCATAAATTTGATACTTTCCATTCTCATCAGAATAGATTAAATAAGCTTGTAATTCCGGATGTTTTTGCAAAAAAACTTTTGCTTTCTCAAGTCCAAGAACTAGAATACCTGTAGCATTCGCATCAGAAGAAATACATTCATTAGAAAAAACTGAGGCGCTTAACAAATTGTTTTTGGTAGGATAGCCTGTTTTTGGATCAATATGATGCGCATATTTTATTCCGTCTTCTATGATGAATCGTCTGTAATTTCCAGAAGTTGCAATAGCTAAATTTTCTAATTTAACCACCGCTTTTAACGGATTTTCTGATTCCTTATTGTCAATAGGTTTCTCGATGCCAATAGTCCAATTACTTCCATCTGGTTTGCGTCCTTTTGCATAAACTTCTCCTCCAATTTCTACGATATAAGAATTGATTCCTTTCGAATTTAGAAATTCTGAAATAACATCAACGGAATATCCTTGAGCAAAGGCATTAAAATCTAAAGTAACTCTAGGGTCTTTTTTGACAACATGATTGCCTTTTAATTTGATTAATTCAAATCCGACAAATTGAAGCATACTGTCGATCTTGGCCTTTTCTATTTTTTGTTTTTTGCCTGGACCAAAACCCCACGCATTGACCAAAGGATAAACAGTTGGATCGAAAGCGCCATTGGTGTTTTTCCATACTTCTTTAGCTTTATTAAAACACGCTTTGAAATATTTGTCAACAATTACATTTTTCTGATTCGAATTGATTCTTGATATAATTGAATTTGGTATGTAAGTGGAGACAGATTTATCGAAATCTTTTAAAATTTTTTCGATTTCGGGCTGTAAATTTCTGTTTTGTGTGTCAAAATAGGTAATATGATAGGTGGTCCCTTGAGCATTCCCTTCTATTTTTATTGATTCCTGTTGTGAATATAAGGAAGCAGAATAAAATAAAATTAAACCAAGTAGATTTATAATTTGTTTCATAATTTCTCAATTTTTTTTATGTGTAAATATAAGAATTTCAAAAGGAGCTCTATGAGTTTTATAATAATATTCTAAGTAATGAAATTTCAATTCTTTATTTAGTTTTATAGCTTAACTTTTTTGATTTGTAATTTTCTTTTCTATAACTATATTAATTTAGCATAAAATATATATATTTATTTTACGAAAACGTTTTCTTTGATTAGTTTTACACCCAATTAAAAAAAAGGCACTTATGAGTATTGGTTATAAAGTAACTGTAAATGATACTTTTCATTTTGATTTAGAAAAGAAAAGTAGTTCACAATTAGATGTAGTCAGCGTGGAAGCAAATAAATTTCACATTTTACATCAAAACGCTCCTTACAAAGCGGAAATTATATCTTCCGATTTTGATCAAAAAAACTACACAGTTAAGGTAAATAACAGCACCTATGTTGTTGCTATTTCAAATCCATTAGATCTTCTTATAAAAGAAATGGGTTTTGAAACTGGACTTGCAAAACAAGTAAATTTTATCAAAGCACCTATGCCGGGATTAATTCTGGAAATTAGTGTTGTAGTAGGGGAATATGTAAAAGAAAACGACAACCTGATTATTCTGGGAGCCATGAAAATGGAAAATAGCTTTCTTTCTCCACGAGATGGAATCATCAAAACGATTTCGGTTGCTATTGGCGATGCTGTGGATAAAGGCCAACTATTAATTGAATTTGAATAAAAATATGAAAAAAATATTAATTGCCAATAGAGGAGAAATTGCCATCAGGGTAATGAAAACTGCTCAAAAAATGGGTATTAAAACGGTAGCGGTTTATTCTACTGCCGACAGAAATGCACCTCATGTTAAATTTGCAGATGAAGCCGTTTGGATTGGGGAAGCCCCTTCAAGCCAATCTTATTTATTAGGAAGCAAAATTATCGAAGTTGCCAAAGCATTAAATGTAGATGCAATTCATCCTGGTTATGGATTTTTGAGTGAAAATGCCGATTTTGCAGAAGAAGCCGAAAAAAACAATATCATTTTCATAGGACCTAAATCGAAAGCAATACGAATTATGGGAAGTAAACTGGCAGCTAAGGAAGCTGTAAAACAGTATAATATTCCGATGGTTCCTGGTTTTGATGAAGCGATTACCGATGTTGAAAAAGCTAAAATTGTTGCTAAAGAAATTGGTTTTCCTATTCTAATTAAAGCCTCAGCTGGAGGAGGTGGAAAAGGAATGCGCGCGGTAGAAAGCGAAGCTGATTTTGAATCTCAAATGGATCGTGCTATAAGTGAAGCAATCGCTGCCTTTGGTGATGGTTCTGTTTTTATTGAAAAATATGTGGCTTCGCCGCGACATATCGAAATTCAAATTATGGCCGACAGTTTCGGAAATGTAATTTATTTATTCGAAAGAGAATGTAGTATTCAACGTCGTCATCAAA
>Ga0209499_1001033_pt1 | contig 19977 bp, 15 predicted proteins | sample C_130208_EF_Meta_FD_187306 | JGI IMG/M metagenome (GOLD analysis project Ga0209499, IMG submission 187306) | Freshwater microbial communities from Lake Croche, Canada to study carbon cycling - C_130208_EF_MetaG (SPAdes) (version 2) | ecosystem: Environmental > Aquatic > Freshwater > Lake...
TTACCATAGCACCAATAGGTAATGATGCTAGCGTATAATTAACCCCATCTATTATAAAATTTAAGGTTGAACCTGTTTTTGTTACCAGAGTTACTCTACCAATAAATTGTCTTGTCCCGACATAATCAATAAATGGAATATTATCTATCACTCTTGGTGTTTGACAACTTAATGGAGGAACAAAAAACATTTCTTGATTTCTCTGATCAGATGAGCTATTATCCCCTATGCTTTGGTAGGCAAATGTTTTTTTAGAGGTTTGTACATATAAATTTCCATCGGTATTAAATGCATTTCCAAGAATTTCATAATAATCACCAGCGTTTATAGTGGCGATTGATGTTGTACTGCCATTTATGAAAATTTGGGTATTATCTTCATCTGCCACTAAAAGTACTTTTTCAACTTCTGAAACACCTGTGCTTTTAATAAAAATATATTCCGTTCCTGTTCTTTCGGCAGATACTATTTGATCAAAACCCAAATCCAAATTACCTACAGCGTTGCTTCCTCCAAATGAACCACAGTTTACAGCGATAGGTTTGTCTGAAGTTACTAGGGAACCAATTAATCCATTACGGTTAGCCGTGTTGGGACCTTGTACTGCCAATACATAACTTTGACCACTATTTAAAGTAATACTAAAAGGACTGTTTCCTGTTGAGCTATTTATTGGTGTTACATTTGTTTTTATATTGCTAAAATTTACAATTGTGTTATTTTCAGTTGCTAACACAGAAATAAAAGTTGTATGTTTTTCATCATAATTGCCTACTAATGTGTTTGTGAAAGCTCCAATTCTGAATCGATTTCCTAGAGAGGCGAGGCCTTTTGAAACTAATTCTCCAGCTTGAGCTCCATTCCCAGCTGTAACTCTTGCAGATACATAGACCAAATCATCAGCTTCTACTACATAACCTTTATTACTGAAAATAGTATTGGATAAAGAAGCATCAACATGAAGATGCGTATTGTTGCCAAATCCAACATTATAGACATAAGGCTCATCTCTAGAAACTTTCCCCAAAATGGTAGTTCCGCCTAATTCAATAATTCTAAAGTTTATTTTAGTAATACTAGGTGTAGAAATATATAAATACTGATCTTCAGATGTGACAATGCTAGAACCACAAAGTGGCGGGATATAATGTGTTTTGCTAAATTGAGAGAAACAATTAAGACTAAATATAAAGGTAAAGAGTATTAAAAACAACTTATTTTTCATTTGCTAAAATTAGTAAATAAAAAAGAAAACTTAAAAGGAAGTTAATTCCTTTTAAGTTTATTTTAAGAAGTATATAATTAATTATAAATCTCTTTTCTTGATTATTTTATAGGATAAGAAAATGAATATCGCTGTCCATACTAAAACAATAATAATTGATGAAAAATGCACACTGTAATCTTTAATATCTGTATCTCCAACTGCAGTTTTTATATTTTTAACTATTGATAATCTGGTGATTGGTTCTACTATTAAATTACTCATTGATTCTAAAGGAAAGAATTGAGTAATTTTTGATGCTGCATCACTTTTTGGATAGATTTTGAAAGTTAAAATACCATTAGCAATTCCTTCTATAATATTCCAAACAAAAAGAAAACCTATAGCAAAAGCTGAACGTTTAACTAAAACTCCAAGAAATAAACAAAAAGAGAAGAAGCCAACTAATTTCACAAAATAGGCTAGGAGGTACTCTAAATCTGAGAAAACAATTCCTAATTCAGTGTAAGACGAAAAGCTGTAGCCTAAGATCAGTGACATTATAAAAACAAATACTGTTGAAGTCAATGAAAAAAGGATAACGGTTAAGAATTTTGATAACACAAATTCTTTTTTGCTCATACCATCAATTAAGTTTTGTTTTAAAGTGCCATAACTATATTCATTGGCCATCATAGAAACGATAACTATAGCTAAAAAGAATTTTAAAATAGCTGCAATATAAGTGTTGAAATGCCAAATAAAAGGAAAGTTAAAGATTCCCATCTCTGCAAAATGCAATTTAAAGTTTCCGATATTGAATTTTATAGAAGCAATTAAAGCAATAAACGAAAGGATAACAAAATAACTAAGAGTCAATATTCTGCTGGCTCTGTTTTTCCATATTTTTTGTAATTCTATAGAGAGTAATCTATACATGATTGCGACTTTTATTTATTAGTTAGTGCTAAAAATTGTTCTTCTAAACTCAGTTTTTTATTTACTAAATGATTCAAATAAATTCCTTTATCAGATAAAAGTTTATTTAATTGCGAAGCTTCGATATCATGTTTAAAATGCACAATAACTTTTCCATCAACTTCTGATAATTTTTCAAAATCAGGAAGATTTTTTAAGGATTCGATAAGCGTTGAATTATTTTTCGCTTGAAGTTCAAAGAATCCTCTTTGATTAGTCATTCCATCAACAGTTCCGCTGTATAAAATTTTGCCCAAACGAAGAACTAAAACATGACTACAAACTTTTTCTACTTCATCTAAAAGGTGAGAAGCCAATAGAATTGTAGTTCCTTGTGAAGCAATGAGTTTAATTATATCACGAATTTGATGAATACCCTGTGGGTCTAAACCATTAGTTGGCTCATCAAGGATTAAAATTTCGGGGTCATTCAGTAGTGCAGATGCAATGGCTAAACGTTGTTTCATTCCTAATGAAAAAGTTTTGAATTTGCTGTCTTTTCTATTGATAAGCCCAACTATTTCTAATTTTTCAATTACTTTAGAATAGGCAACACTTTTTATTTTACATACCAATTCTAAATTTTCTTTGGCAGTCATATAAGGATAGAAATTTGGTCTTTCAATAATAGCCCCCACTTTTTTTAACGCCTCATGAGTTTCCATTGTGCCGCCAAACCAGCTATAATCTCCAGAAGTTTTGTTGACTACATTTAATATGATTCCTAATGTAGTTGACTTTCCCGAACCATTTGGCCCGAGAATTCCATAGACATTACCTTTGTGTATTTCTAGAGAAACATCTTTTACAGCATGTACTTTGCCGAAATGTTTATTGAGTTTGTTTATAGAAAGAATAGCTGTTTCCAAAAGTATATTTTTTAGGTTAAAGATAGGACGAATTAAACTTTAAATTGTTACTTTTTTTTATTGAAATAGAATTTAATAATAAATTATTTTAAAACTTATAATTAGCGACTTATAAAATATAATTATCTATATGGAACAATGATTGGCTGACCAATTTGAAAATCTGGCAAAGCTAAATCATTGTTTTTAAATGAATTAGTTTTGAATACGTTAATGCCTTCATACGGTATTGAAGGATAATATGAAAAAGAGATTTGAAAACTATTAAATACTAAATAATCATTATTAATTAATACTCCCAAACTAAATTTAGAATATAATTTATGATCAAAAACTTGATTGGATTTGTCACCCAGTAATCCAAAAGTAGTATTAAGATAGGGACTAAAGTGAAATCCATGCCAATTTCCAGGCGCATAGGTTTGGGTTTGTAATGCTAGAGTTAATTTTTTTGTTCCGTTAATTAAGGGATTATTAAAACCTATGATACCATTTTCGTCTGAGATTAGCACTCTGTCTTTTATAATTGGTGCTCGGTTATTTCCTATAGTTAGTGCGGGTTTTATGAACTGTCTAATTTTCCAATCGCCCAAATAAAGTAAATTAGTAAAATAATTAGTTTCAATTTTAAAGGTCATTTCTTCGGTTATTCCATTAGTAAAAAAACTTCCCCATTCTATATTCGTACCCAAGTAGCCAAAGGAAAAATAATCACCATAAGAAAATCGGCCACCAAAATAACTTCTTTTCTGATAATTTTTATCTTGAAAACCTCCTGTTAATGCATAAACCTGTCCATAGGGAACGTCTTCAATAATTCCAAAATTGAACAAGTATTTGTCTTCATAAAACTTCCGAGTATTCAAACCAATTGTTGCTAGATATAATTTTTCTGAAGCAAAAAAACGTGAACTATCATAAGCTAAAGATGGTGTTTTTAAATAACTACTATTTTTATAACCTATTGAAGTTACTAGATTGGTAGATCTAAAATCTATATTCTTCCCTTTGAAGATTTTAAATGAATGCCCAAACCAGTAATCTTGTGTTTCTAGCTTAAAAGATTGTTTTGCAAATAGGGTATTGTTATCAGGTAATGAATCTATATAAAACTTATTTTCAAAATACATTCCTCCAGCCAATCTGGTTAGTGTTGAGTAAAAAGGGCGTTCTATTTTTATGCTTTTCGTAGTATAATTATTCAATGAATTCTGGTAAGAAATGGTAGAATTAATAAAAGTATTTTTAATATTACTTATAGAATATCTTCCTAAGTAAGCATTTTGATCTGTTGTAAAACGTTTAGTAAAATCATTTTCAAATTCGTGACCCAACCCTAAAAAGTTTCTTTCTGTAATTTCAAAATTGGCTTGTGTGTTAGAAAGTGAACCGTTTGGAATTAAACTCCATGAATCTAAAACTCTGATAGAAACATCAACAGAGTCTTTGTTGTTTGGAATTTCAATAGGTTTTATGATTACACTTCTCACATAGCGTTGTCTTCTTATTAAACGTTCCGATTCTTTTGTTTTAAGAGAGTCTAAAAGTTCATTTTTTTTAAATAGTAACAAGTTTCTAATTGTCCAGTTTTTGGTTTTTAAATGCAATCGATTTCCTGTTTTTTCAAAACCTTTATCGGGTATATCTTTATAATTTTCAGCAGTATATCCAAACGGGTCTAAAGTTTCAATATTAATATTCCTTATGATTTTGCCTTCCGATCTTTCAAATGATTTTTCGATGAAGTATTTTTTTTTATTCGAATTAGAAGTGGGTTTTATTTTCCGATTAGACTTGAATAAAAGTTTGTAAATAAATTTATTGAATTTATTTTTGTTAGAAAAGTTTTCAATTTTTTTGTATACTTTGACTGAATCATTACCAATGTTTTTTTCCTGCCCTTGAAGATTTTGACAAGAAAGAGAAAACAAAAACATTACAAAAAATAAATTTTTAAACATTGTATAAGTCGAGCAATTTTGACAAATGTAAAGAAATATGATAGCTGATTTATTCTTTTTAACATTGTCTATTATATTCAAAATTAAAAAATCCTCAATTGTTTTATTAATTGAGGATAAGATTCTTTGCTTTAGGTTAAAAGGTAATTTAACTTTTTTGTTCTTTGTTAAAATATACTAAGTAGTAATACATTTGTTTTTCTTCGTCCCAACCTTTTTCAACATATTTCTCAGCACTTTCTGGGTTGATGAAATCTAATTTGATTTGGATATTAGTGTCTAAGTTAATTACGTTTTTAATAGATTTTCTGGCATCGCTTACGGCAGCATTGGCAATTGAAAAATTAGTAATGTCTTCAATACTATATTTTTCACCTTTATCTACTTTATAGTTTTTGAACTCAGGAATCAAGTCAGGATTATCCAACACTTCGTTCAAAAAATTACTTTCTTCAAACTGATCGTTTTTGGCAAAATAATTAACAGAACGATTCATGAACATTACTTCTTCTTTCTTGTCTTCGGCAGGAAAAACTACATCTTTTGCAAAACCTTGACAGAATTTTAAATACTTTTTAGTGAAGAAATTTTCATCCTGAAACGCATCTACCGAAAGGAAATGTTCTAACCAATAACGTGCATCATAGCGGTTGCTATCTACCGTTAAAATTTTATAGCCTTCTTCTTTTTTGTGGTTAAAAATTAAGCAACCTTTATCAAGTTTGTTGAGGTTAATACCTTGTTGCAAAATCATTTCTAGCGTAGTGCCTTTTTCTTCAAACTGCATAAAATCAGTTTGAATTTCACTTTTAAAAACACCAATAGCATCAACAACATTATTATCAATATTTAAATTGGCTATGTGAGCAATATAAACTTCTCCATTTTTTATGTGTGGATGATTAGATTGTTCAAAAAGATGTTTGGTAATCTTTTTTGATACTTCATGAGTGTCACTTGGATTAGTGAAAATTTCGGTAACCAAATTGAACATATCGTTATATTCCAAATCTACTTCGTGTGCAAACTGAAAATAGTTTTCTTCTTTTTCTCGAAATGGTTTGAAAAAATATTCCTTTAACAACGGAACAATTTCATCATTCAAATTATAGGGTTGGTCTGAAAGGAAAATAGCTTCGTTTCGGCTTTTGTTTCCTACACGGTGTATGGATAAGGATTCTATGTGAGCATTAAATAGGTTGATCATTTTTTTTAAGTTGCTGAGTAACTAAGTGACTGAGTTGCTGAGACTATTTTAGCTTTTTTGAAAAGGAAATAATCATTGCTTCTAGTTCTCTAGTTTCTTCATATATTTTTTTAAATTCGATTTCGTTTAAATAGTTGATGTTTCTTGCAATTTCGATTTGTGTTTGAAACTCAAACAAGGAACTGATTACAATGTTTATAAATCTATAAAATTCTTTGTTGCTCTCTCTACCATATCCTTCAGCAATATTACTTGGTAGTGAAATAGCACTTCTTCTAATTTGAGAAGTCAATCCGAATAATTCTTCTTTTGGAAAATTTTGTGTTAACTCATAGGTTTGGGCAACTAATGTCATTGATTTTTGCCAAATAAATAAATCTCTAAAGGTTTTCAATTTTTTTGATTTTATAGTTTACTTAAATATAAAAAAAAACACAGCAACTTAGCTACTCAGTCACTCAGTGACTTCGTTAATTCCAATTCTCCTCAAATCCAAAGTCTTCAAAGCTGTCATCTCCGCTAAACATGTCTAAATCTTCTTCGTCTAAGTCATCTTCAAATTCATCGTAGAAGTCTTCGCCTTCGGCTTCAAATTCTTTTTCGGGAGCAATGGCTGGTAATTCACCGTGAGAGAATAAAAGATTTGGATAAATCACACCTATTTCTTCTTCTTCAACAGCTGCAAGTTCAACTAAAAATGTCCACATATTGATGAAATCATATACATAGATAATCTTGGTTTGGTCATTGCCTAATAATTGATTTAAAGCATAATCGCTCATGATTTTTTGTTCACCTGCTACATCGCCAATATCAAACATCGGAATTTCATCTTCTTGATTCCATTGGTCATCGCATGTATAGAAGGAAGCCACTTCTAAACCATCAAAACCAAAGGCGTTTACAATGGCATTATGCAAATCTTCAAGAGTATCTTCTTCTTGGATAGCAATGTCTCTGAAAACATCTTCCTCAGCATCGAGAATTGCTCTGAATTTATAAATCATAGTTCTAATTTTTTAAAGCGAACAAAGTTAAAATTTTAATTGTGAAAAATGAAGGTGTGTGATGAATTGTTAATGAGTTTGTTTTTTTAGTTTTGATAAAATTTGTTGTAACTCTTTGTATTCTCCAGATTGGCCAAATTGATTGGCATCATATCGTGCACCAACTATAGAATTCAAACCACAATCAAAAGAGATTTTAGCAATTCCAATGACTTTATTTTTGTTTCTAAAAACTAGTATAGTTCGGTATACTTTTTCACAAGCTGGATAATTAGGTTTTTCTACTGTTCTGAGTGAAAATAAATGACTTATTTTAGTATTTAAGTTTTTAGGAAGTGTTTCTTTTTCAAACGCTAAAATCTCCATGTTATTAATAAACAAAGTATCTAGCGTGCTTACGGGTACTTTTCCTTTAATGATTTGTAATAATCCTTGTTCTTTTCTGGATTTGTTTTGTTTTTGTATTATAGCATTTATTGTATCATCCGAAATGGTTTTATGATAATAATCTATTTGGTCAAAAAAGAAGAAAGGCAAATCGCTTTGGGTTGTTGGCTCTTTTTTGTTACAAGATACTGCCAAAATGCCTAATAGAAAAAATATCGCTTTTTTCATTTTTGATGATTTTTTATCTTAATACTAACTTAATCCTTAAAGGTTTAGCAAAACAAGTTGCGAATTTTTATAGGCAAGCGCTAGACTGCTCAATAAGGGCAACATCTTTAAATATTTAAAACTATTTTTTACCATTTTTAAACTTAACCTTTTCAACTACTTGGATTTTTGGTGTTTGTTTTTTGTCTTTTGGATTAAAAGGTTTTTTTTTGGTTTCGGTTTTTGGTTTTGGTTTAGTTTCGCTCCGTTCGCTTTTTTCTCTGGTGAATTCTGTTTTAGTTTCTACTTTAAGCTTAGTAGCTATGTTTTTTTTAACAATTTCCTGATTTTGTTTTATCACATCTAAAGCATTTTTTGGATTTTCTTTGGTGCCACGAAAATGAATAACCAGACCGTTTAAAAAATTGCGCAACACTTGATCTCCACATTCCATGAAATTTGGATGGTCTTCATTTCTGAAAAAGTTACCAATTTCTCCTTTTGACATTCTGAAATCAACTAGTTCTAGTATTTCTACAATTTGATCATCGCGAAGTTGAAGAGCCACACGTAGTTTTTTGAATATATCGTTATTGTTCATGTTTATGCTGAATTTTGTTTAGCCTCTTTTGTGATGGAAATTAAAATATTATTTTTTGTTTTTTTGGTAAAATAAAACAGCCAAAGGTAAGTCTTTTAAACCTTTCTCTCCATAATTTAAATAGGCTGTTTGCAATTAGGTATGACCTTATGTTGAATTTTTATTCTAATTCTTTCTTTTTCTTTTTTGACTTTTTGGTATCATTACCAAAACCTTTTTCATCCCTCAGTATTTGGTATTTTTCTTTTTGCGGCGAATTCAAGTAACTGTTGATTATTTTTTCAGTTTTTTCTTGAATGGCTTGATATTGTTTGGTTTTGTCTTCCTGTGATATCTCACTTTTCATCAAAATATCAACACTCTTACTATTATCAATCAATTCATTTTTGATGGCAATGTACTGAAGATCGTCAAGGGTTAATTTTTCTTTTAGCTGTTGCATAAATTTATCTACTCTTTCAGTTCTAGCTTTAGTAATTTCCTCTGGTGTTGGCTCTTTGGGTTCGTTATTTTGAGGAATTTGATTGCTTCTATCGAAACCACCCATTCTATTCCCATAAGGGTTTCCATATTGAGCTGTAGCATTCATAGTAGATAGTACAAGACTAATAAACACTATTTTTAGAGTTTTCATAATATTCAAAATTTAAGAAGTCAAAATTAAATAAAATAATTGTGCATCAATGTTAAAAAATAAATCATTATAATATCGCAAAAATTGATATTTTAGCTAAAAATAAGTTAATTAATGAGCAACTACGAAGAAAAATTAGCGCTATTAGCGGATATGATTACCTTTTCTGTGGTTGATGGAAAATTGCACGAGAGAGAATATCTTTTTCTCACCATTATTGCTGATGAACTTCAAATTACTTCAGAAGATTTTAAAGCGCTGTTTCATCAAGAAAATTATCCAATGGTCATCAAGTCACAATTTGAGCGTGTTCAGCAATTTTATCGTTTAGCTTTGTTAATGCATTGTGATGGAGTTTTGCATGAACGCGAGCAGAATAAAATACATGAAATTGGAATTACTATGGGATTAAATCCTCATGCCATCAAGCGTGTTTTGAAAGCCATGGAAATTTCTCCAACCAAAATTATTTCTCCAGAGTTTCTTTTAGAAGTTTTTCAAGAACAGTTAAACTAAAAATTAGACAGTTATTAGTTTTATACTTATCTTTTTTTTCTTTAACTATTAGTGTTGGATAGTCGAAATAGCAGTACTTCTAAAATTCAGCCTCTTCTTGTCAGTTGCGAACTGCTGAACTTTTTATTTTTGTTTATGATAAATTTATTTCGAAAATGAACTTACAACAAAATTCGCAATTACTTTTAACGGCTATTAACTTTGTTTTTATTCTCGGTATGCTAGTTGAACCATTTTGATATGATAGGAACTAACAACAAGCCAGTTGGAATGGCTATTAGGCAACCCACCAAAAAATCACTTAACCAAAGTTTGAAAAAGTTATCGCAGTAACCTGAATGCACATATAGCATTCCTGCTGTCATGACAATCGTCATCGAAATAGAAACCAAAATATTCGATAATAGTTTGGCTTGTTTTGTAGATAGTTTCATTTACATTTGTTAAAAAGAAAAGGTTGTCCTTTTGAGACAACCTTTAAATTAAAGTTTTTATTACTTTATCATATCCCAATAAACAGTCTTAGATAAAAATGCTTTGTGTGCAACAATTTTTAGCTTGTTACCTTCCAGTAAAATCTCACACGAAGCCGTCATATCTTTTTTGGGATTGTAGGTGGTGCCTTTCCACTCTTTGCCATCAAATTTTATATCTTTAAGCACAACCTTTTTCATATCATCTATTCCTACAAAACCATTTGATGTTTTTGTAATAATTACAGTGCTTCCATCATCGGTCTTGTATTTTCCCGCAAAATTATCGGTGGCTTTTTGTGCAAATGTTACCGATGTCATTGCTAGAGCAATCAATAAATAAAATATTTTCTTCATTTTTTTATTTTTTATGGTTATTGAAATACATATTATATTTTAATAATTGCTCCAATTTTCAAATTGGTTATATCAGCGCCAATGGTAAATCCTTCTGCGGCAGAATTATTAAATTCATCAATGGATGCAGATGAATAAGATATTCCAGCGTAAGATGCTTGAAGAGCGAAATGTTTGGATATTGAATAGATAAATCCTAATGAAAAGGCACCACCAGCACCATCTAAAGTTTTTGAAGACAAATTGTCTTTTGCACGTGCATATACACCTGACACCTCATTAAAAAACGAGTATTGTTTGTGCGGTGTATATATATACCTTGCAAATACCCCACCTGTAAAAATGGATTGATCGGTTATTTTGGCACCATTACTATCTTTTGTGATAGAAGTACTATATCCTCCAAGAGTTCCAAGAAGTATATTGTTGGTTACAAAATAACCAGCGGAGGTTACAAATTCAAAAGTGTTGTTTGTTCCATTATTAAATTTTGCATTTTGGTACTTGTAATTCACAAGTCCTGATATAAACAAAGCGTCACTTTTAACCTCTTTGTCTGCATCTGTAGTCTGAGCAAACGTTGTTGCTGTTGCGAATAATAGGCTTAAACCTAAGTAAATTGTTTTTTTCATTTTTGTTTTGATTTTAGGGTTTGTATTTAATTAATTTTAAAGTTTAATTTCTGGTCGGCTGTGCCATTCGTGGAACAAGCCATTTGGATCTCTTTCTGCTCTGATTGCTTGTAATTTTTTCAAATTGACATTCGATAAAAATGGTGCAGTTCTTTTGTGCAAACCTTCATCGGCTAATTGAATTCCGGTACTCATGTGGTTCATTTTACTCATCATAGATGCCGCCCAATCGCCATATTTTGAAGTATCGCCTGCGTTTTTCCAAATGGTATATAAGGCAATGTAAATATTGTCTTCATTTGAGTAAGCCATATCAGATTGGATTTGACCAGGATGCCAATTCAGCCAAAGCATGTGCGATGGAGGAGGAGGTAAGGTTCTTGCGATTTCTTTGATAAATGGCATTAAGTCATCCAATGAGGAGTGCGTCCACATGTTATCAACCCCATAATGATAATTTTCAGGATAATGCATCATCACAGTTTTGTATAAAGCGTTGATACCTGGGTCGAAAGCTGGAGTGGCAATTAATGCTTTACTTTTGATGGGGCTATTTTTCATAAAAGCCATTGCTTCTTCAAATTCGTCTTTGGTATCGGCAAAAATAGGAGCAGCGGCCTCAATGCCTGGACCAAATAGACCGGCCATTTTATTGCTCATGATCATTTGAAACTCTACTGCTTTTGGGATGCTTGGACCTACTTCGTATGCCCAGCTATATACATCTTCCAAATGTTTCATGTAAAATTGATGGGCTATGATGGCTCTATATTTAGGTAATTTATAAACCTTCAAATGGAAACGAACTACTACCCCAAAAAAACCAGCTCCGGCACCACGTGCTGCCCAAAACAAATCGGAGTTTTCACTTTCGTTGGCATGGATGTATTCACCATCAGCAGTAACCAAATCTATTCCAATTACACTCTGACAAGCGATTCCTAATTTTCTTCCATTCCAACCATAACCTCCTTGTAGCAAATACCCGCCGATACAAACCCCTTTACAATGACCCGCTGGAAAGAAAAGATCGTGTTTATACAATGCTAACATCAACTCGCTGCCGCCAACACCTGGTCCAGCGGTAGCGGTCATTTCATTTGCATTTACTTCAAATTGATTGAAGTGCTTCATCATAATCAAAATACTATTGTCTCTAATATGATTGGCACTAAAACTATGACCACCCGAACATACCGAAAGTTTTTTGCCGTGTGATTTGGCATATTTTATCGTCTCAATAATATCTTGAACCGATTTGGCTTCTACCACCTTGATTGGTCTTTTACCAGGATCTATTTTATTAAAGAGTGAACCCAGTACTACGTTTTCAAAATCTTCATCGGTTCTTTCGATGACTCTTCCTTCAACATGTAATTTTTCGACTGTCTCATTTATTTCTGAATATAATTTAGGCAAGAAAGCTGCTAAATGCGTCATTTCTTCAGAACAATGAATAACTATTTTGCGACCAAAATCAGCGGGTAACAACTTCTTTTTTTGTAAAAATGAAGAAGCTAAATCTGGTAAAATCCCTTCTCTTCTTACATGTAAATATTTTCCACCCATCCAAAAGCGAGAGCGCATTTCAGAACCGCCCTCAACCGCACGAACTTGATGAACAATATAACCAAAGTCTATAGGAAATTTTGAGTGTCCTACTCTTGCACAGATATAAACTGCCTTAGAAGGATCTTTCACAGCATCAAAAGAGAAACCAAATTCAGTAGGTGATTTAAATTGGATAAGTCCATCAGTAAACTCATCTACAATATATTCTTCAATAACCGAATTTCTGCCAATATAAGCGATGTCGTTTCCGCCATCTTCCCAAACTGCACTCACGTGAGATTTTGGATGCCATAACTTGTAGCGACTGTCTTGGCTTCCGTGCCATCCAAACCACCAATCCCACATTTCTGGCGTTACGCCCGGCATTTGGGTAAGTATCGCGGTGTGAATAGAACCGTCAGCTTCGGAGGTGTAACCCGTTTCCATATCGGTGTACCCTTCATTTTCCAAATAGCTAACTTCAGAAAATGGGGGTAAAGTACCCTCAGGAAACGGTGCATGTTCTAGAGCATATTGCACATGGGGTGCCAGCTCAACAATAGTTTCATCGTAATATTTACCATACGACTTTTTAAAATCTTCAGGCGAATAGCCTACATTTTTTTTATTAGCCACTTGTGTTTTGTTAAAATTATATTACAAACATAGATAGCAATTTTAGTAGAATCACTTGAATTAATTCAATAAAGATTAAATGCGTTTTTTCAATTTACTTAACCATTCTGCAGAAATGCCCATAAATTCTGCTATGAATTTAGACGGTACTTTCTGGATCACCTCAGGACAACATTTAATTAAAAAGCTGTAAAGCATTTCGGAAGAGTAGGAAATGATTTTTAGTTTAAAATCATTTTCTTCCTGCAAAGCTTGGGTCACCATAAGATGGTAGAATTTAAAGAATTCAATGTCCTCTAACATAATGGCATCGATGTCTGCTTTATTAAATTCGAGTACTTCTGAGTTCGCAATGGCTCTCAATTCGCACTGGGTTTTGGTTTCTGAGAAATAACTGTCAACACAACTCATAAAAGGATGAAAATCTTCCAAATAAAAATTGATTGTTTTCTCAATTTCCAATTCTTTATCAATAAATCGGACCACAAATCCGCCCTTCAATACAAAATAAACTTTATTACAAATGGTGCCCGGTTTTACAAGTAAGGACTGACTTTTTACGTGCAGTAATTTTCCTTTGGAGATGATTTTTTCAATTTGGTCTAAGGAAATATTTGAGGATTGTAGTATATCAAAAAGTTTTATCATTTTTTTAAGCAGTGGTTTATAAAATATCTTTCAATTAGAATGTTGATGCAACAAAAAATATCAAATTTAACCTAATTTGGTTTTATAAGCGAATGATTGTTTTATCTTTTTTTTGAATTAAAAATATTTACAAATACCTAACCTTAAATTGATACAGCTTAGTTCGTTTTAGTTGAGTTTTTATGGGAAATTTTTTTAATAATTAATTACTTAACACAAAAATATTTAGTTTTAGTTATTCTTGTTAGAGGGTTCTCTTAAAAATTATTTTAAATTTTAATGCAATGGAGTCCATTCTATTCCATTAAATCCTTCGAACTTATCAGTAGTAGCGTTATAGCGCAATATCCCTTTTTCGCTAAATGTGTTTTCATTCAATTTGGTTACTTTTTTTAATAAACCGCCACCACTATTATTAATATTGGTTACTTGATTGAATTGTACATAATCTTTTGATGCATAAGTACCTGTAGCATTCACTGATAGTGGAGAGAAACCATAGTTCAATCCTTTGGCATCTGTTCTTATATCGTTAGGAAGATTTAATGCGTTATTGGTTTTAAAATACACAGAAGAACTTTGCTGACTTGAAGTTGCTATATTGTAAAATGCATTACTTTTAGTGTCTTGAGCGGTATTTAATGTAGCATCTGGAAAGAAGCGCATGTTTACAAAACCATTTAATGTACCAACGGTACTAATATTCCAATAATAGCCTGCTATAAAAACACCTTCTTTTGTGGTGGCATTTGACACATTATAAACATTATTTGTAGCGTCGCATAATTTTGTTAGATTTATAGTAGCAGTAAACGTTGATGTATTACCTCCTGATGGATTATGTTCTATGGCAAAGAGATAATCTGTGGTGCCAGCTCTACCATAGTAGGTCCAATTACTGTCAGTTTTTAATGCAACTGCTGTATACGCAGACTGACACGAGCTGCAATCAGTATAATTTATTGATCGTAGCCAATCTATTTCAAAATTAATATTGGCAGCATTAACCGGCACGATACGAAGCGATTTGATTGTTTTTCCTATCCAGTTTGTATTGGTTGATAAATCAAATTCTCTCTCTTGCCATGCGCCACCCGGATTCATACTTTTACTAATAAAACGAGTAGGCCATAAATAAGTCCCATCTTCATTTTCCCAATATAAATAAATATTTTGTTGTACGGTTGTATTAGCTTTTATTCTAATTTTTAATTTCGGGACTGCAGTGCCACTAAAATTTAGATTTTTTTTATCTAAGTAACCTTGGGATGCCGTAGTTGATCCACTAGCTATACCATTATTTACAGAAAAATTATTAATACCAGAAGTTGTCCAAGAGTCTGTAGCGTCAGCAGCAGTATCAAAATTAATACTAAAATCTGAGGCATTATTAGGGTTTCTGCACATTGAGGTTTCTTCAATATCTCTCATTCCATCTCCATCAGTATCAACAAGGGAGCAATCTATATATTGACTAGAACGTATCCAATCTATTTCAAAACTTGTATTAGTAGTGTTGTTAACAGGTTGAATGCGAAGCGATTTTATAGTTTTAGTAGTCCAACTAGTTTTTGATGATAAATCAAACACTACTTCTTGCCATTCATTTGTAAGTGTATAATTTTTACATAACAAACGAGTTCCATCATAAGTTCCATCTTCATTTTCCCAATATACATAAACACCTGTAGGTGCACTAGCTCTCATTCTTATTTTAAATATTGGGACAGAAGCGCCACTAAAATTTAGATTTTTCTTATAAAACCAACCAGATCCAGTAGCGTTGCCACTTGCTATGCCGTTATTTACTTCAAAATTATAAATATTTGCACTTGTCCATGTAGTTGTTCCATCGTAGGGAGAATCAAAATTAATACTGAATTCTTTAGCATCATTAGGGTTTCTGCAGTTCACAAGCTCCTGACTGTCAATCATTCCGTCACCATCAGCATCAGAGGAGACCCCTGAAGATATCGAGTAAACATTTGTAGTACTACCACTTATCATTTTTAATTTAAGGGATGTGATATAATTGTCTTTCCATTTAGGATGGATTGCCAAATTAAAACTTAGCATTTTTCTAGTATTTATTGTACTGTAATTAACTTCTACAGATTTATCTTCTGAAAATGATTGTTCGTTTTGGGTAGTCCAATATAATTTTAAGGAACCCGACGTATTTGACATCATATCAGCATTTATTGAACTGACTTTATTACCATCAAAGTTTAAATTAGTTCTAATAATATTGGCATCATTACCATTAGAATTTATTTGCCATGAGCTATTACAAGCTACACAAGTTGAACCAATAGTGCCTGATGTTGTCCAACTATCCGTATTCGAATTAAATTTAAAACCTAAATCATAAGCATCAGTTGGCATTCTATTGTTTTGTGCTTCAAGACTATCTATATATCCATCACCATCAGTATCCAATTGTGGGAGTACAAAAGATTGTTGTGAGTTCCAATTAATAGAGTAATTATGGTTAGGCCCTGGGGCTATTGTTCTCACATATAAATCTCCTTGGTTCTCAATATAATATCCTCCTGTAGTAGCATTTTGGAAATCTTGTAAAGAAGTAAATTTTATAAAATTAGTATAACTTGGAGTTTGAACTGTTAGTCCTGTAAGTTTACCAAAATCTTTAAATCGTTCTACATAAGTATCATTAACTGTAGATTCATATTTCAAATTAAGTATTTTATTACTAGATGGTAGAGTTTCATATTGATAGGTATACATGAAATTATCGTTTACTATAATCGGTAATTGATGATTTTCATTGTAACCGTAGACGTAATAAACACTGGCTGTTGGAGTTCCCGCTTTTGTTCGTGTCACAACTACATTTGGAATTTGAGGCGGATCTTGATCAATAGGTAAACTATAGGATAATGTAACCCCATTATATTGTCTAGTAGTGCTCAATATATTAGTCCAATTGGAACGTTCTGTTTCTCCTCCGGCTGTCATAAAAGGGTGATTACCTATTATGGAAGAGTTTGGCACACCGCTTAAAGACCCTGATTTGTCTTTTAAAACCACATTCCATACTCTTGGATGGTTATCGTCATTTGCATCTGCATAACTCGTTAAAGGAAGTCTAAAATCATTTACTGCCATTTTAACTGTTCCGCTATGATTAAAAGTAAGGTTGTCAAACATGCGATTAACGTGTTTAGTGGCACCACCAAAATTGGTTACCAAACTGCTATTTTCTGCATTCCAATTAACTAAATAAGAGTTTTTAACCGTTTCAGGACCATCATAAAGTCTTGTTAGATAAGTAGTTCCAGATATTAAGTTATCTCCATTATTAACTCCAGAATTAGCAACAAACACTGACTGATCAACCTCACTATTTCCTGCGAACATTAAGGAAACCTTGTTGTCAACAAAAATATTATTATCAAATATTAATTTTGATTTTACTAAGCCCATACCAATTCCGGCATATATAGCAATATCATTAGCATACCAAGTGTTATTAGAAAAGTATTTATAATTCTCCTCTTCCCATCCGTAATTTCTCACAATAGAATGAGTATCATCTAGCTGATCAAAAATGTCAAAACCATTCATGCAGCTGTGGGATTTGTTTCCTGTAAAACCACCAAAAACTTCTTTGTAGGGTTTTTTTTGACCATTAAATAAAATATTGTTATACGATTGAAACATAAAGTCTTGTGCTAAAGCATACCAAAAACCAGTTCCTTCTGTACCTGCTGCAACATTATCAGTAAAATTGTTATTTGGGTTGGTAATCCAATAAGATGAAGGGGTACGATTTTGGAATGTATCAAATTGATTGTCAGATGGGGTCAACTCCTCTCCCTGTTTTGGTCTTCTGGTTAAACATACCACATTCCCTTTAATGGTATTATTTATTTCGGAACCATTCTCTAAAAAGATTCCATGACCTATATGGTCGTAAAAAAAGTTGTTTTCTACTGTTATATTTGAGGTACCGTGTATTGTTAAAGCTCTATTATAAGAAAAATGTTCGCTATTGTTTTTAAAATACTGACCAGTTCCAGCTGCTCCAAGCATGTGCCAATGAAAAGGGTATCGAGCTTGCAACGTTTTTTGACCCATTCGAAACAATTCTATATTTTCTATATAGGCAGATCCCCAGGTAGAACTACCGTCTTCCCTCATTACCATCATGTGTCCTCCAAAACCATTTGTTTGACTGGCAGCATCACCTTCAATTCTGATATTGTGTGTTAAAAGGCCCACTTCAGCACGCAAATCAGCATTCCATGTTTTGCTGGCATTCTTGTCATCTTGAGGTCTGGTGTATGATTTTATAGTACCACAATGCGGATAAACTAATGCTGCATTTAAAGTCAAAGTTTTAGTATCAGCACTGATTGCGGTAATTTTTCTTCTTTCAGCTTCTTTCCAATTGTTTCGAGAAGAAACAATCACTATCGAATCATCAACCTGCCAACCACTAGAATTTTCTACTGTAATTGTTGTAGCATTAGCTGCGGCATTAGCATTTAGATTTGTCCATGATTTTTTGACGCTACCATGCATATTCAATTTACCACCAGACATTGCTCCAATAAATTTTGTACCCATAGAGGGCATCGAAGGAAATAATGTTGTGTTTTCTGTACCCGTTAATGTAAAAGTACATTTTCCGATGTAAGGAGTAGCTTCGGTACCTATTTCTAACAAACCGCTACTACCATTTACACATATACCTTTTGTGGTAATGCTGAAATCTGTTGTATTAGTATAAGGTTTTAAAGTTCCCATTACAGAAATACTGTTTACAGTAATGTTGCCTGATAGAGTTACCGTTGCTCCCGGGCTTATGATAACATCATCGGTGCTTGTAGGAACGCCAATTGGAAACCATGTATTTGGGTTGTTCCATTCACCACCATTAGCTACACTTGTTATTGATGATAAACTTGCAGATGGAGCAACACAAGAAATTGACGATTTTTTCTTTGTATTAAAATCATCTTTTTTGCTGTAACTTATTTTAAATGTGTATGTAAATGCATAAATGATGCAGGTAAACATAAAAAGCAATACAAATATACTTTTTTTCATTTTTTTATAGATTTGGTTTCAGAATTTGAATCTTATGTTTTACTTATAAGTATTTATATAATAATTTAATAGTAATAATATCTTTATATGAGACAAAACTAATATCCAATGAAATTTTCAATTACATTTAAAAATTATACTATTGGCGATTTCCTTTTATTTAATAAGTTATTAATTTAAATCTACCCAACCTGGTTGATTCCCTGTTGTGACACTATCAGTATCATTTACATAACCTTGAAATTTACCTGTAATACTATTGAATCTCATCATTCCAGCTACAGGTGTATTATCCCCGGCACTATCGGAACTACCAATTTTTATATAGCCGTTAACGTCTAATTTTGTTTTAGGTGTTGTCGTTCCTACACCAACATTACCATAAGTAGTTGTAACTCTTACAGCCTCTGTGTTGTTGGTTCTAATAGAAAGTTCGTTGTTATCAGAGGTACCGATATAATTGGTAGTAGCCACAGTTCCCGCATTACCGGTATTTGACCATGACGAAACAGCTGGATTAACCCAGCTTCCATCACCTCTAAGGTAAGTTGATGAAGTTGCTCCACTCGGTAATTTTCCAATTGTAACAGCATTATTAGCTATTTTTGCTGTCGTTACACCCGCATCGCTTAGACTTACTGCACCTGCTGACACAGTAATTGGAGATGTTCCAGTTACAGTTGCATTAGTTCCATTAGTTCCATTAGTTCCTGCTGCACCTGCTGCTCCAGTCGCTCCTTTAATGTTTGTTACTAAGCTATAGGAATCAGATGCTTTTAAATAAACATCACTTGAGGTAGTATTAAGATAATAATCTCCGTTTGAACCAAGCATATTTGTGGGAACGCCATTACCACTTCTCCAAGTTGCACCATTAGTACCATTTGTTCCATTAGTTCCTGCTGCACCTGTTGCTCCAGTATTTCCAATAGGACCTTGTGGGCCAGTGGCACCCGTTAATCCTTGGATACCTTGCGGTCCAGTTGCTCCAGATAAACCTTGAATGCCTTGAGGTCCAGTAGCACCTACTAGG
>Ga0209499_1001038_pt1 | contig 19902 bp, 21 predicted proteins | sample C_130208_EF_Meta_FD_187306 | JGI IMG/M metagenome (GOLD analysis project Ga0209499, IMG submission 187306) | Freshwater microbial communities from Lake Croche, Canada to study carbon cycling - C_130208_EF_MetaG (SPAdes) (version 2) | ecosystem: Environmental > Aquatic > Freshwater > Lake...
GCCTGCCAGTCGCTTAAGGATTTGCCGCTGGTCTCAGCCACACTCAGGGCGCGGATCAGGCGCTGGCGGTCGCCCTGTTCGATCCGCGCTTCGGCGGCGGGGTCTTGGGCTGACAGAGCCTGTCGAAAGGTGGCCTCGCCCTCAGCATCATACCGCGCTTCGATCTGGTCACGGTCGGCCACGGACACGGCGGGAATGTCGGCGAGGCCTTCGGTCAGGGCGCGAAAATAAAGGCCCGTGCCGCCGACAAGGATGACCGGGCGCCCCTGAGCTTGGATCGCCGCAATCTTAATGCAGGCCGCGCGCAGCCAATGGCCGACAGACCAGACCTCGGTCGCCGCGGCCACACCGAACAGATGGTGCTGCGCGGTCCCGAGGTCCTGTGGCGAGGGTGCCGCCGTTAAGATCGGCAGGTCGCCATAGATCTGCTGGGCATCGGCATTGATGATTTCCGCGCCAGACTGCGCTGCCAACCCCAAGGCCAGGGCCGATTTGCCGCTGGCGGTGGGGCCAGCAATCAGGGTGATGGGGGGCAGATTTTCTGACGTCATGGCCAAGACAAAACCATGAAACGGCCTGCCAATGAAAGGGCCGCATCAAGGCTTGGTCTTGATCCGCGTTCAAGGGCGGTTTACCTCGACCCCATGACCATCGCCATGACCCTTGTTTCGCCCGATCCCGCCGCCGCTGAAGAGGCCGCGCGCCTCGTCGAGGGGTTGCTTCCGATTGCCAGCCGAACCCTGCTGGGGCCGGGCGCCATCGACCTATCGCTGACCACCGGCGATGTCGCGGCCTTGCGCCAACAGATGGACCATCATCTGGCCAATCTGCCGGTCGATGTCTGTGTTCAGGCACAGGCGGGGCGGCGCAAGCGTCTGCTGATCGCCGATATGGACTCCACCATCATCGGCTGTGAGTGCCTCGACGAACTGGCCGATTTTGCCGGCGTGAAGGCGGCGGTCTCGGCCATCACCGAGCGGGCCATGCGCGGGGAACTGAACTTTGAATCGGCATTGCGCGAGCGGGTCGGCATGCTCAAGGGCCTGCCGGTGGGCGCCTTGCAGGCCTGCTATGACCAGCGGGTGCGCCTGAATGAGGGGGCTAAGACCCTGATTGGCACCATGACCGCTGCGGGGGCCAAGTGCCTGTTGGTGTCGGGCGGCTTTACCTTCTTTACCAGCCGTGTGGCCAAGGCGGCGGGCTTTGCCGGTGACCGGGCCAACCGTCTGATCGAAGCCGATGGGTGCCTGACGGGCGAGGTTGCAGAACCGATCTTGGGCAAGGAGGCCAAGCTTGCGGCCCTGCGCGAAGAGAGCGCTGCATTGGGCCTTGGCCTTGAAGCGGCCATTGCCATTGGTGACGGGGCCAATGATCTGGCCATGATCGAGGCGGCGGGTCTGGGCATCGCCTATCGCGCCAAGCCGGTGGTGGCGGCGCAGGCCCATGCGCGAATCGACCATAGCGACCTAACGGCGCTGCTCTATTTCCAAGGCTATAGGGTGGAGGAGTTTCTGGGCTGAGGGGGAAACAAGGCCCTCACCCAACCCTCTCCCACAGGGAGAGGGCTAAGAACGGCAAAGCCCTCGCCCCCTTCAGGGGGAGAGGGTTGGGTGAGGGGGCATCCACTCCCCCCTCCCGCGTCATTGCGAGCGCAGCGAAGCAACCCAGTAGACTGGCACGAACCTAAGCAGATGTTCCCCTGAGTTGCTTCGGCACGATGCGCCTCGCAATGACGCGGCAGAGGGGGCGTTGTATAGCCCATCGCTCCATGTTCCTCGTATCGGCAGGGAGCCAGTGGGCAGCTTACCGCTTGAGTGAAGGGGTCTGCGTCCTCGCCTTCGCGGGGAAAACGGAAGACAGAAAACAAGTCACCCTACCCCGGCAACTTCACCAGTGCCCGCAGGCCGCCCAGCGGAGAGCGGGATAGGGTGATGTCGCCGCCGTGGCCTCTGGCGACGTCGCGGGCTATGGCGAGGCCGAGGCCGACGCCCTTTTCATTCTGGTTGCGTGATTCATCGAGGCGGTTGAAGGGCCGGAAGGCCTCTTCATAGAGGTCTTCGGGGATGCCGGGACCGTCGTCATCAATGCAGATCTCGACGCCGCCGCTGGGCCGGGCGCGGCCGGTCAGTTCGATCCGCGCCGCATGGCTGGCAGCATTCATGACCAGATTATCGAGCGCGCGCTTGAGGGCGAGGGGGCGACAGACCACCTCTAGGCCGGGTTCAACACCCAGTACGATCTCGACCCCTGCGCGGTCAGCATCGGCGCGCAGGGCCTCAAGCAGGTCCGACATCGAGACCGGTTCCAGCGCCTCGCCGCCCTGACCCCGCGCGAAGGCCAGATATTCGTCGATCATATGCTCCATTTCCGACAGGTCGCGCTTCATGGCTTCGATGCGGTCGGAGGGCTCGGCCATGGCCAGTTCGAGCTTGAGCCGGGTCAGAGGCGTGCGCAGATCATGGCCGACAGCGGCGAGCATGACGGTACGCTGATCAATATGGCGCTGGATGCGGGCCTTCATGGCGATGAAAGCAGCGGCGGCCTGACGGACCTCACGCGCGCCATAGGGCTTGAAGGTCGGCATATCACCGCCCCGGCCAAAGGCGTCTGCGGCCTCGGCTAGGCGCTCAATGGCCCGGACCTGATTGCGGATGAAGCCGACGGCGATCCCAGTCAATAGGATGGTTACGACCGTCATCCACAGGATGAAAATATGGCCTTGGGTGGCAAAGGCCCGGTCGCGTGGGGCGATGATGCGCAGGACACCCTTTTCGGTCTGGACGCGAATATCGACATAGGCCGGATATCGGGTCGTATCGAACCAGAAGGGGACATCCAGCCGGTCATCAAGCGCGCGCTGCAAGGACCGATCCAGCGCGGCAAAGAGCGAAGGCCTGCGCCCCGTCGGTAGGACCCGGCCCTCTTGTAGAACGATGGAAAGGCCCAAGGACCGCTCTGCCCGGTCCGCAATCTTGGCCAAGGCGCCGGGGGAGGGATCATCGCGATAGCTTTCCACCGCCCAAGCAATGTCGCCTGATAGGCCCTCGGACAGGCGGCTGGTCACGGTCTCCCAGTGGGCATCGAAAAAGGCCCAGGTGATGACGATTTGCATGATCGCCACCGGCAGGACAATAATCAGCAGCGAGCGGCCAAACAGGCTTGTCGGCAACAGGCGCTTGACGAACTTCACCCATGAGAGGGGTAGGCCAAGACGAAGACCCTTTTTCATGTGCCTGGTCCCGCCCTCAATCCGGCGCCAGCATATAGCCGACGCCGCGCACGGTCTGAAGATAGCGAGGGTTCTTGGGGTCAGACTCGATCTTTCGGCGAAGGCGCGTGACCTGCACATCCACCGCCCGGCCGGTCGCATCGGCGGTGTCGCGGGCGAGGTCCATCCGGTCAATGGCCAGATTGGGGGACTGGGCCAGTTGCTTGAGCAGTTGGGCCTCGGCCTCGGTCAGGCGCACGGGCTCTTCGCCGACAAACAGCTCGGCCCGGTCCAGATCGAAGGTGCAGCGCCCCAGTTTCAGACGTTCTTGCCCGGTCGGCCTAGCATTGGCCCGGCGCAGGATCGCTTCGATCCGTAACAAAAGTTCCTGCGGCTCGAAGGGTTTGGAGAGGTAATCGTCGGCCCCAAGGCTGAGCCCTTCGATCCGGTCCTCAGGCAGTCCGCGTGCGGTGAGCATCAGGATGGGGGTTGCGGCGCTGGCACCCGACCGGCCACGAAGCCAGCGCGCGAGCGAGAAGCCGTCCTCGCCGGGCATCATGACGTCGAATACCGCCAGATCGAAGTCCAGCGTGTCCAAAAGCCTGCGGGCGGCATGGGCGTCGCGCGCAGCGGTCACGCGAAATCCATTCCGCGCCAGAAATTCTTTCAGCAGGGTGCGGATGCGATCATCGTCATCGACCACCAGCAGGTGGCGGTTGCGATTGACCTCGCGGTTGGAAGAAACTGTGGTCATCGCGCGGCCCGTCGCGCCCTCTTGGCGCAGAACATCTGGTCACCCACCCTAGACAAATTGTCATCGGGTGCAATCAAACGGGTGATCAGGACCTTGATCATGTTAATGGAACGCGCGTTAGATTGGGGTTGGATTGACGCCGCACGGTCGGCAGCGTCTAATCCTACCAGTCTTTTTTTTCGGAGTATGATGAGCAATGTCACTTGTGCCTTTTGATGATCGCGACGGCTGGATCTGGCTGGATGGGGAATTTGTGCCCTGGCGCGAGGCACAGGTACACGTACTTACTCACGGCCTGCACTATGGCTCGGCCGTGTTCGAAGGTGAGCGCATGTATGGCGGCGAGATCTATCTGCTGACCGAACATACCAAGCGCCTGTTCCGTTCGGCCGAACTGCTCGATTTCGAAATCCCCTTCACGGTCGAAGAGATCGATGCCGCCTCTATCGAGGTCTGCAAGCGTAACGGCCTGACCGACGGCTATATCCGCCCGATTGCTTGGCGCGGGTCCGAAGTGATGGGCGTGTCGGCTCAGGCGAGCAAGATTCACGTCGCCATCGCGGCTTGGGAATGGCCCAGCTATTTCAAGCCCGAAGAAAAGGCCAAGGGCATCCGCCTTGGCCGCGCCAAGTACCGCCGTCCCGCCCCCGATACGGCACCGGTCGAGTCCAAGGCAGCGGGTCTCTATATGATCTGCACCGTGTCCAAACATGCCGCCGAGCGCGAAGGCTATGCCGACGCCCTGATGCTCGACTATCGCGGCTATGTGGCCGAGGCCACCGGCGCCAACATCTTCCTCGTACGCGATGGGGTGATCCATACGCCAACGCCAGACTGCTTCCTCAATGGCTTGACCCGTCAATCGGTGATTAAGCTGGCCAAGAAGCGGGGCTTTGAGGTGGTGGAGCGTCATATCCTCGAAGAGGAACTGCCGACCTTCAGCGAAGTGTTCATCTGCGGTTCTGCCGCTGAGGTCACGCCCGTGGCTGAGATTGGCGAGTTCACCTACAGGCCCGGCAATATCTCTCTGTCGCTGATGGACGACTATGCCCGCATGGTCCGTCGCCAACCTCTGGATATCTAGCGTCCATAATCTGCGATTGCTGAGCGGCCGCCCTTGTTTGCGCAAGGGCGGCCCATTTGCGTTGGCCCTTAGATGAGCCAGGTTTGAGGGCGTGGATAGGGCCTGCCCTGAGCCAGATAGATCAGACCGACCACACAGCGCAGGGCAAAGAACAGGCTCAAACCGCATAGGATCGCTGCGCCCAAGATGACGGCAGGGATACCGACCAAGAGGATCGAGAGTGGGATACCCATTCCGATCATGGCGAGGGCAATGACCGCCCAGCCAAAGAACATCCAGAAGGAGCGGATCTGAAACACATAGTGGCTGCGTAGCAGGGCCGAGGGTGTGTCACGATTGGCATAGGCCAAGACCAGCCCGATCAGGACTGGAAAGAAGGTCGGCAGCAGAAGAAACAGCACATAGGTGATGCCCGCGATCATCCGGTCATCGTGCGCCAACGGCTGAGATGAAGGCTGAGGTTCTGGCGGCGTAGATAGGTCGGTCATGATTCAGGTTTCCAGTTCGAGGTCCATCGTCCCTCGAACCTCAGGTAAGATCAAATTACGTCTTTGTCAGACTTGAGGCCGGTCAAAATCCGTCAAACCAACGTAACAATTCGCATTCGTGAATTTCTTGACGCGAGGTCAGTCTTCCCTATCCCCCGGAACTGTCTATCTTGTCGCTCAAGGAACAACAGGATGCCGCCCCACCGTGGGCGGGCACCATGGGCAGGAGGCTAATAGCCGTGAATTTCGATTATTCCGACGATCAGAAATTTTTGAAGAACGAGGCGCGCAAGTTCCTCGATGGCAACTGTACCTCGGCCCATGTGCGCAAGGTGCTGGACAATGCCGACCTGTCCTATGATGCCGACCTCTGGAAGGGCGTCGGGGCTCAAGGCTGGCTCGGTGCCGCTATCCCTGAAGAGCACGGTGGCCTTGGTCTTGGCCGGGTTGAGCTTTGCGCCATTGCCGAAGAGCTGGGCCGGGCCTGCGCGCCGATCCCCTTTGCCTCAACGGTCTATTTCCTTGCTGAAGCCCTGATGCTGGCTGGTTCTGATGCCCAAAAGGCCAAGTGGCTGCCCAAGATCGCAGCAGGCGAACTGATCGGTGCCTTCGCGACCTCTGAAGGTCCCGGCGTGGTCAATGCGGCCAACCTGCAGTCCAATGTTGTCGGCGGCAAGCTGACCGGCGTGAAGATCCCTGTCACGGACGGCGACATTGCGGATGTGGCCGTGGTGCTGGCCAATGAAGGCGGCAAGCCGGGTCTGTTCCTCGTCGAACTGGCAGGCGCGGGCGTCACGCGCGAGACCCTCAAGACCCTTGATCCAACCCGCAGCGTTGCCAAGATCACCTTCAGTGGTGCGGCTGCCGAGCGTTTGGGCGATGCGGGCGAAGGCTTTGCCCTGACCGAGGCGGTGTTCGACCGCGCCGCCGTCCTTTTGGCCTTTGAGCAACTTGGCGGTTCGGACCGCTGCTTGGAAATGGCCAAGGACTACGCCATGGACCGCTATGCTTTTGGCCGGACCATTGCCAGCTATCAGGCCATCAAGCACAAGCTGGCCGACATCTATGTGAAGAACGAGCTCGCCCGTTCCAACGCCTATTTCGGCGCATGGGCGCTGAATGTCGGTGCGGCTGAACTGCCCATCGCGGCGGCTGCAGCTCGCGTTGCCTCCAGCGAAGCCTTCTGGTTTGCCTCTAAGGAAAATGTCCAAACCCACGGTGGTATGGGCTTCACCTGGGCAGTGGACTGCCACCTTTACTATCGTCGCTCGCGCCAACTGGCCCTCGTGGCCGGGGCCCCAAAGGTCTGGAAAGAGCGTCTCGTCCAGCAGTTAGAACGTCGTAACGCGGCCTAGTCGCCGCGCCCAAGCGAACTATCTGAACTTCCAAATTTCTGCGCTGCCTATCGTGGCCCAGCGCTAGCCTCAAAAGACCGGAGACCATCATGGACTTCAACGATTCCCCCGAAGAAGCCGCCTTCCGCATCGAAGTGCGCACCTGGCTGGAAGCCAACGCCCCTCAGAAGGTCGACACTAAGAAGATGTCGGAGCCTGAAATCTTGAAGCTGGCCAAGGCTTGGCAAGCGACCAAGGCCGCAGCCCGTTTCACCTGCATGACCTGGCCTGAGGCCTTGGGTGGCCGCGGCGCCACGCCGATCCAGAACGTCATCTATAATCAAGAAGAGTCCAAGTTCGACGTGCCGCGCGGCTTCTTCGACATCGGCCTTGGCATGTGCGTTCCCACCGTCATGGCCTTTGCCAATGACGAGACCAAGCAGCGCTTTGTCGCCCCCGCCGTGCGCGGCGAGGAAATCTGGTGCCAGCTGTTCTCTGAACCGTCTGCCGGTTCGGACGTGGCGGGTCTGCGCACCCGTGCGGTCAAGGACGGCGATGACTGGGTGATCAATGGCCAGAAGGTCTGGACCTCCGGCGCGCACTATTGCGATTTCGGTATCTTGCTCGTCCGCACCAACCCTGATGTGCCCAAGCACAAGGGTCTGACCATGTTCTGGATCGACATGAAGGCGCCTGGCGTCGAAGTGCGTCCAATCCATCAGATGTCGGGCGGCTCCAACTTCAATGAGGTCTATTTCACCGACCTGCGTATCAATGACAGCCAGCGCCTCGGCGCGGTGGGAGACGGCTGGAAGGTCGCTCTGGTCACCCTGATGAACGAGCGTCTCGCCGTGGGCGGCTCGACCGGCCCCAACTATGCCGAGATCATGGCTCTGGCCCGCAGCACCGTCACCGAAGACGGCAATGCGCTGGCCAACGACGCGTTCCGTGAAAAGCTGGCCGACTGGTATGTGCAGGCTGAAGGTCTGAAGCTGACCCGCTTCCGCACCATGACCGCCCTGTCGCGTGGCCAGACGCCCGGACCCGAAAGCTCGATCGGCAAGATCATTTCGGCCAATCAGCTGCAGGACCTCTCTAACTCAGCCATCGAGTTGGAAGATCAGTTCGGCATCATCACCGATACGGCCATTGCACCGATGGAAGCCGCCTTCCAGCAAAGCCTGATGTGGGCCCCTGGCCTGCGCATTGCCGGTGGTACGGATGAAATCTTGAAGAACATCATCGCCGAACGGGTTCTTGGCCTGCCCGGCGATGTCCGCGTCGACAAGGACGTGGCCTTCAAGGACATGCCAACCGGACGATAAGGACAGTCCCCGGCTCAGGCCGGGGCGTCCCCTTCATGGGGGATGGCCAAGGATCGCTGGCGCTTCCCTTGAAGGGGGCGTCAGCGCCTTAGGCCTCTATAGGCCCTCAGCCAGCAGGGCGTTGCTCGCCGACTCGATACGGTTCTGCATCTCTTTCATAAATTCACCCCGGCGCAGACCGGCTGGGATCGGTTCGAGAAATTCGAACACGACCGTGCCGGGATGTTTGGCAAGACCCTTGGCTGGCCAATGGACGCCTGAATTGGTGGCAATCAGGGTGCAGTGCAGGTTGAGATCGCGATAGAGTGCGGCCACACCGGGCTTATAGTCCGGTTCTGCGCCGGGGGCCTTACGGGTGCCTTCGGGAAAAATCAACAACTGACGCTCATGGGTAAAGCGCTCTTGCGCGTCTGTCACCATCTTGCGCAGGGCTTTGGCGGCGGCCCCCCGATCAATCCAAATCATGGTCGCCTTCATGGCGTGCCAGCCAAACAGCGGGATGTAGGTCAGTTCGCGCTTCATGACGAAACAGACGTCGGGCAAGACGACAAAAGGCACGATGGTGTCGAGCATACCCATATGCTTGCCCGCAATCAGGGCCGCGCCCGTGGGGACATGCTCTTTCCCGCGAATTTCGATCTTGATGCCGTTGATCCAACGCAGACCGAACAGCATGACATGGGCCCAAACCCTCAGGCACCAAGCCATATAGCGGCGCGGAAAGACCAGAAGTGGCAGGTAGGCCGTGCCCAACACGGCGGTCCAGAAGAACAGCCAGACGGTAAACAAAAGGGACCGGATCAGGGTCAAGACGTTGCGCCTCCAGCGGCCTTATCGGGAACGGCTCGGTCCTCTTCCTTCGGCCCAAGGCTGATGAAGGCTTCACGCGAAAGGATGGCCAAGTACTTGTTATATTCCATGATCATCCGTTTGGCACTAGGGGCGGTGCGCCACCAGTGTTTGGCGGCCAAATCGTCGGTCTTGACCGCATAGGGCGTCAGTTTGACGTCTGGCAGGGCCGCGTGCAGCTCCAAAAGGCTGCGGGGCATATGATAGTCCGAGGTGACCACAATCAGGCTTTGATAGTTCTTGGCCTTGACCCAGGCGGCGGTCTCGGTGGCATTGCCTAGCGTGTCGGCCGCTTGAAAGCCGAGATCGACGCAGCAGTCATAGATCCGCCGGGTCGCCTTGGCCACGCCGCGAATATCGTCTCGGGTGGCGTCGCGATTGACGCCGGAGACCAGCATGCGCTGGGCCTTGCCCTCTTCGAGCAGCTTCATGGCCTCACGGATTCTGTCTGTGGAAATGCCAGTCAGGGCCACGATCCCATCGGCGCGCTCGGGCTCTGCGGCGGGGGTAAAGGCGTCAACCCGCGCGGAAAAGGCCAGAAGCCCCGTCGCCCAGATCAGAATCAGAATGAAAAACAGCGCTAAACTTCTCATGGCATGGCCCTTATCAGACCAAGGGCCGTAACCCGTGCAGCAATCGCAGCGACCAGCCCGGCAATCAAGGGACTGGGCAGGGCCACAAGCAGGTCAAGCCAGCCTATCGGCAGGACCGGGAGCAGGCCATAGCCTCCGCCGAGCAGCCTGATGGCTGCGGCCAACAGGGCAGCCGCGCCCCCTCCCATCGACCCGGCCAGCGCGGCCATGGCGGCAAAGCGGGCCTGAAACAGATTGGCGATAAAGCCGTCCGTCGCACCCGTCAGATGCATGATCTCGACCACATCGTGTCTGGCCGACAGGCCCGCTCGGGTCGCAAAGGCAATTACAGAGGCGGCGGCTAGTGCCATGAGGGCGAAGAGGCTGACCGCCGCGATCCGGGCGATCTGTCCAGCGTGAATAATGTCCTTCATCCAAAGACTATGATCATCGACGGTCGCATCGACACCGGCGGCCCGTAAGGCATTGTCCAGAGCCTTGGCGCTGGCAGGGGATGATGGGTCGAGCTCAACGGTCACCAGACGTGGGACCGGCAGGTCTTTGATGATGCCATCCTTCCCAAGCCAAGGCTCGAGCAGGGCTTCAGCCTTGGCGCGCTCGAGGACCAGCGCCTGTGCGACGCCGGGCGTTCCGGCCAAGGCCTCGGCGGCGCGGCTAGCGGCCATGTCGGGGGACTCGCTACCCTTGGTGCGAATGATAACGGTGGCCGAGCCCTGCAGCTGGCCTGCCCAGCCTTGGGCGGCTCGATCGGCGCTGATCGCGAAGATCGCGGTCGCGCAGGCTAGGAAGCACAGGACCGCGACCACAAAGACCAAGGCACCGTCATGGGCCTCTTCATGCGGCAGAAGGGCTGCAGGTTTCCAGCGTGCGGGATTGAAGGCCATGCTCATGGCCCTTCATCCTCGAGGCTGTTTTCTTCAGATAGGGTCAGGGGCCGGCGATAGATAAACTCTGGCTCGCCGCTGGCCACCAGGCCGAGATCATCGGCAGGATCGTCTTCCATCACCTCAATCGGAGGCGAGGTTAGGCGGCCGCTCTCAATATTAAAGGTCGGCATGCCCGAACTGGCGACCAGATCCAGATCATGGCTGGCGATTAGCACCGTCGTGCCGAGACGGTTCAACTCGGTAAAGAGTTTGAGGATGCGCTGACCCATCGCGTGATCGAGATTGCCGGTCGGCTCATCAGCCAAAATGATCTCAGGGCGCGCCACAACCGCTCGGGCAATGGCCAGCCTTTGCCGTTCACCGCCGGACAGGGTTTCGGGCATGGCGTGCATCTTGGTCCCCAACCCAACCCACTGCAAGAGCTCCGCAATATCGGTACGATAGGTTGCAGGCCTTTGTCCGGCAAGGCGCATCGGCAGGGCGACATTGTCGAACGCGGTCAGGTGCTCCAACAGATGCATCTCTTGAAACACGACCCCGATCCGGCGCCGCAAGAACGGCAGGTCCTTGCGTTTGGCCCGGCCAATATCTTGACCAAACAGCTCAATCCGGCCCCGCGATGGACGATGGGCCAGATAGATCAGCTTGAGCAAGGAGCTCTTGCCCGCCCCAGACGAACCTGTCAGGAAATGAAAACTCCCGGCCTTTAGCTCGAAGCTCAAATCCTGTAGAGTTTCAGGGGATCGACCATAGCGTAACCCTACGCCATCAAATCGAACGATGGTTTCAACCTGATCTCTGTCGGCGAGTTCTATCAAAGGGCACGCCAGCGCTTCTGGACAGAGTGACGGAAATGGGCGACGTCATTGTGTCGACCATTGGAGCTTCCGATTCGACTGCCATGATACTGACCTGTCCCGCCTGCGCCACCAGCTATTTCGTTGACGATGCCAAGATTGGCAGCGAGGGACGCACTGTACGCTGTGCATCCTGCGGCGAGCGCTGGTTAGCCAAATTACCGCAAGAGGACGGCGCGCCCGCCCCAGTCGTCTCCGATGAGCAGAGGGCTGAAAGCGCGGCTACGCGACGGGCGCAGCGTCAAAAGGAAGCTCAAGAGGCTGCTCAAGCCTCCGCGCCTTCTGACGATGGGCCGATGATGTTTGCCGCACAGGCACGCAGTCGAAAGAAGGCCGCGCCTCAGATTTCACCGATGGTGATCACTGGGGTTTTGGCAGCGGTGCTGGTGGCCTCGATCGCAGCGACGGTGGTCATGCGCGCCGATGTGGTGCGGATGTGGCCTCAGTCGGCCAGTGCCTATGCCCTTGTTGGCCTTGCCCCTAACCCCACAGGATTGGCCCTCGAAGGGATCAAGGCCGATCGCATCCTGAAAGACGGCCACGCGGCCCTTTCGGTCACCGGTGCCATTCGCAATGTCTCGCAAAGCGCCCTGATTGCGCCGCCGCTGCGCATCACCTTGACCGATCCGGCCGGAAAGACGGTAGCAGTCCAGATCGCCAAACCCGATGGGGTGACCCTTCCTGTCGGTGCCGTACGCTATTTCGCGGTCGCGATCATCGATCCCCCGGCTCTGGCGCGGGACATGGATGTTGATTTCGTGCTCGACAAGCCGGTTCAAAAGGCCCCTGCAGCGCACAGCTCTGACAAAAAGCTAGGGCCAGCAGCCTCTGAACCACCCCACGGCGCGGCTAGGGAGGTTAAACCCCTACCTGCCGGTTCTCCCTATGCTTTGCACGATGCAGAAGGTACGGGAGGGGAAGCCCATACAGCCTCCCCGAAACTGGCTGTTGAACAGGCACCGACCGTTAAGCCCGCAGTTGGAAAAGCCCATGCGGCGAAGGCTGCTGCCCACGGCCATGACTGACAGGGCCGAGCCGGTTAGGCTGCTGACGCCCGCCGATGTTGCGCGCCGGGTGTCTAATCTGGCCAAACAGATTGCACCAAGAATTACCGATGACACGGTGGTGGTCTGCCTGCTGACCGGCGGGATCTGGTTTGCCGCCGACATGACGCGGGCGCTCTCGGACCTTGGCCGAAGTCCCCTTTTCGACGCGCTCTGGCTCTCATCCTATGGCGACGAGACCCGGTCTAGCGGTTCTGTTCGCGTGCAGGCGGGTCTTCAGCGCCCGGTCACGGGACGGCAGGTTCTCCTGCTTGATGATGTGTTTGATACGGGCCTATCCCTGTCCGAGGCCGTGCGGATCGTCAAAGAGGCTGGAGCTTCAGAGGTCCTCAGCGCCGCCTTTGCCCGCAAGCCTTGGCCCATCCCCCGGGCAATGGAGCCCGATTTTGTTGCTTGGGAAGCCCCGGCCCGGTTCTTGGTCGGCTATGGTATGGATAATGGCGGCCGCCTGCGCGGCCTATCGGGGATCGCCGCTCTCGACGTCTAAGCCTTTAGCCAAGGGGCCATCGGCTCGCGGGCCAGCATCTCGTCATAGGTTGGGCGCGGGCGGATGACGGCATAGTCGTCACCCTTGACCAGAACCTCGGGCACCAGCGGGCGACTATTATATTCACTCGACATGGCCGCGCCGTAAGCCCCTGCCGACAGGAACGCGACCAGATCACCGGCCCCTAGCGGTGACAGGTCACGGTCACGGGTGAAGGTGTCGCCCGTCTCACACACAGGGCCAACCACATCATAGGTCATAAGGCCTGCATCCTTGGCCGGTTCGTTCAAGGGGCTGATGGCGTGATAGGCGTCATACATGGCTGGACGGATCAGATCGTTCATCCCGGCGTCAATGACGAGGAACCTGCGGCCCTCAGGCCGTTCATGGACGTGGATCACTTCTGAGACCAGAACCCCAGCATTGGCTGCGATCATCCGCCCCGGCTCGAAGGCCAGTTGCACATTCAGACCTTGGGTCACCTCGGCGACCATGGCCGCAAAGGCGTCAGGCGCGGGCGGGGTAGGCTGATTGAAATAGGGAACGCCCAGCCCGCCGCCGAGATCCAGCCGCTCAACCTTGTGACCATGCTGGCGCAGATTTTCGACCAGCCCACGCATTTTCGAAAAGGCCTCTCGCATCGGGGTCAGGTCGGTGATCTGGCTGCCAATATGGCAGGCGACGCCCGCCGCATGGATTGAGGGAAGGGACTCGGCCTTGGCATAGAGCCGCAGGGCCTCTGCGAAAGAGACCCCAAACTTGTTTTCATATTTGCCCGTCGCGATCTTGGCGTGGCCCCCGGCGCTGACATCGGGATTGACCCGAATGGCGATGGCTTGGCGCTTACCAAGGCGGGCCGCGACCTGCGCCAACAGGTCGAGTTCTGGCTCAGACTCGACATTGATCTCGCAGACGCCGGTCTGGACGGCAAAGGCCAGCTCCGCCGCCGTCTTGCCGACCCCCGAAAAGACGATGCGGGAGGGGGGAATGCCCGCAGCAAGAGCCCGGCGGACCTCGCCCTCCGACACCGTATCGGCCCCGGCACCTTGGGCCGCGAGGGTGCTCAAGACCGAGAGGTTGGAATTGGCCTTGACCGCATAGGCGACCAGCGGCTCACCGACGCCAAGGCCCTTGAAGGCATCTTGGAAGACGTTGAAATGGCGCTCTAGGGTGGCGGAAGAATAGACATAGACCGGCGTGCCAACAGCCTTGGCGATGGCCGACAGGGCCACGCCCTCGCACCAAAGCTCACCGTCGCGATAGTCGAAATGATCCATGGGGTCTCTGTCTGGGCTCTAAATCAGTTAGGGGTCGCAGCCGGTGCGGCTTCGATCTCTTTTGGTGTTAAGGGCTGAGGCGTCACGACCTTGGCCTCGGCGGCCTTGGCGGCAGCATCGGCCTCAGCCTGTTTCTTGGCGGCATAGGCGGCCTTAGCCTCGGCCCCAAACAGCGGCGCGGGCTGATCCAGCTTGCCCTGCTTGCCGCAGGCGCTGACCATCAAGAGGCCTGCTGTGGCCAGCACAATCAGGACCGGGGTGACGAGGGGGCGACGGATCATGCGAGCAGGTCCTTCCAGCGTTGGATTTGTGCGCGCACCTGATCGGGCGCGGTGCCGCCATAGCTGCGGCGGCTGGCGGCGGAGGCGGCGGGAGTCAGGACGGCATAGACCCCGTCAGTGATGCGGGGCTCCAGCGCCTGAAGATCGGCCAGAGGCAGGTCCGCCAAACCAAGGCTGAGGCCCTCGGCACGCTTCACAGCGGCCCCGGTGATGTGATGGGCATCGCGGAACGGCATGTTCAACTCGCGCACCAGCCAGTCGGCTAGGTCCGTGGCGGTGGAATAGCCAGAGCCCGCCGCCTCCGCCATGCGATCCTTCACCGGCTCCATATCGGCGACCATGCCGGTCATGGCCGCGAGGGCCAGATCAAGACTGTCAAAGGCTTGGAACACCGATTCCTTGTCCTCTTGCATGTCCTTGGAATAGGTCATGGGCAGGCCCTTCATGACCACGGTCAGACCGGTCAAGGCCCCCAATATACGGCCCACCTTGGCGCGGACCAACTCGGCGGCGTCTGGGTTGCGCTTTTGCGGCATGATCGATGAGCCGGTGGTGAAGGCATCGCTGAGCTTGATAAAGCCAAATTGCGGCGTGACCCACAGCACAATTTCTTCGGCCAGACGCGACAGGTGCACGGCGCAGATGCTGGCGGCGGACAAGGCCTCCAGCGCAAAATCGCGGGCCGCGACACTATCGAGCGAATTGGCGGTCGGCCGGTCAAAGCCCAGCGCCTTGGCGGTCTGGAACCGGTCGATGGGGAAGGGCGAGCCTGCCAAGGCGGCGGCGCCCAAGGGGCATTCATTCATCCGCTGGCGCGCATCGACAAATCGCGAGGCATCACGGCCAAACATCTCGACATAGGCCATCAGGTGGTGGCCAAAGGTCGTCGGCTGGGCCGGTTGCAGATGGGTAAAGCCGGGCATCAGCGTGTCGGCATTGGGCTCGGCCTTGGCCACCAGAGCGCGCTGCAGGGCCATGATCTGGGCGACGGTCCGGTCACAGGTGTCGCGCACCCAGAGCCGAAAATCGAGGGCGACCTGGTCATTGCGTGAGCGGGCTGTGTGCAGGCGGCCAGCCGATGGACCGATCAATTCGCGAAGGCGCGCCTCTACATTCATGTGGATGTCTTCAAATTCCTCACGGAACGGAAAGGTGCCGCTCGCGATTTCCGCTTCGATCTGCGACAAGCCGTCTTGAATTGTGGCCTCATCAGCGCTTGAAATCACCCCGGTTGCGGCCAACATTGCAGCATGGGCCTTCGAGCCTGCCAGATCTTGGGCCGCAAGACGTTTGTCAAAGCCGATCGAGACATTGATCGCCTGCATCAGTTCCGCCGGTTTGGCAGAGAACCGCCCGCCCCACATGGTCTGGCCGGTTTGCGCCTTCTGGCCGGAGGGGGTGTCAGCAGAGTTGGGCACTGCCGAAGGGATGTCAGTCATATGAGCACTATCCAAAATCCGCCGACAGAGGACGGCAATGGCAAACCTTCAGGGGCGAGCAAGCGAAGTCTGATGTCTTTAGCGATCGGCACCCTGATGCTGATCGGTGTGGCTTTCATCCTATATGTCACCGTTAGCGCCTCGATCAAACCCAAGGCGGCGCTGGACCTCAACGAATTTAAGGTCGGGGCCCTTGAAAAGCTACAGATTGTCGCTGAACCAAGGCCGGTTCCAACCGCTAGCTTCAAGGATGCCGACGGCAAGCCCGTGACCTTGGCTGACTTCAAGGGGCAGGTCGTGGTGCTGAACCTCTGGGCGACATGGTGCGGACCCTGCAAGGAAGAGATGCCGACCTTGGCCAAGCTTCAGGCCGCCTATGCCGCCTCACCGCTCAAGGTGGTTGCCGTCAGTGTTGACAGTGTCGACTATGATGATCTGGCCCGCTCTGACATTGCAAAGACCCCGCCGCTGGCCCTCTATCGCGACGCCAAATATGCGCTGGCCTTTGGTCTGACGCCGCGCCCTGCTGGATTGCCGACAACGCTGATCATTGACCGCAAGGGGATGGAGCGGGCGCGGCTGGAAGGCGGCGCGGACTGGTCGAGCCCGCAGGCGCGCGGTCTGGTCGAGGCGCTGCTGGCGGAAAAATGAGCCTGCCTGATCCGCAAGATCTCGAACCGATCACGGCGCGAGCCTGGCCTGCTGCCCGTCAGCGGCGTCTGGGTGACTGGACCCTCTATGCCACCGATGGCCATTCCTTAAGGATCAATTCCTGCTGGGTGGCGGGCGAGCCGGGTCTTGGGCTTGAGGCCGCGCTGGATCAGGTCGAGGCTTGGTATGGAGGGCAGGGGCTGTCAGCCATTTTCAAATGCCCCTATGGCGCAGGGTCCGCTGATTCCTTGGCCAAGGCCCTGACGGATCGGGACTATGTCTGTGGCAAGGAGACCTTGGTGATGGTGGGGCCGGTCGCGGATGCGCCGGTTGATGGCGATGTCACCGTCTCTTCGACCCTCGATGGGGTGTTCGGCGCCGTCTTTGCCGCGACGGCCATCGATCCGGCCGATAGCGCTGAACGACTGGCGGCCCTTGGTCGGATTGAGGCACCTCGATTTTTTGCGCGGTTAGAGGTGGGCGGTCAGCCTGCCGCTATTGGCGCCAGCGCGGTTGAGGGGGACTGGGCCGGTATTTTTGGCATGCGTACGGCCCCGAGCCATCGCCGCCAAGGCTATGCGGCGCGCATCCTAGCAACCCTTCTGGCCAAGGCGCGGCAGGCGGGGGCGACAAAAGCCTATCTTCAGGTCGAGGCCGCCAATGTTGGGGCCATCCCGATCTATCAAAGGGCAGGCTTTGAGGTGGCCTATCGCTATTACTACTGGGCGCGGCTGGCGGCCCATTGAGCCAAGACCACGCCCGATAGGGTAAGGGCCGCGCCGAGGATCTGCCAAGGCCCGATGGCCTCAGCAAAGAGGATCCAGCCGAGAAGGGCAGCGACCACCGGCTGGATCAGCACGACCAGCGAGGTGATGGCGGTTGGCAGGCGTCCCAAGGCCCAAGCGATGGAGCCTTGACCGGCAACATGGACAAGGCCTAGCCCCAGACAGGCTAACCAGCCCAGAGCCGTGGTGGGCCAGAGGGGCTCATCCATCACCAGGGCAACGATAATCAGGCACGGAAGGGCTGCAAGGCTGGACCAAAACATGACCAGCGGCGCACTCAGCGTCTGACGCGCCTTTCGGACCGCTAGAAAATAGAGGGCGTACCAAAAGGCTGTCCCGACCGCGAGGGCATCGCCCAATCCGGTATTGGACCCTGATTTCGCGCTGGCGGCTCCGTGGGCAAGGGTTATGGCACCGGTGATGGCGAGGACCAGTCCTGTCAGAAAGAGCCGCTGCGGGACCTCCTTGAACACCAGCCACGCCACAAGGGTGACCACGATGGGGGTGAGGTTGGTCAGGACCGTGGCGTTGGCGACGGTGGTGAAGCCAAGGGCATAGTGCCAAAATCCAAGATCGGCCGCAAAGGCGAGCCCAGCCCAGATCGCCATGATCGGTGGCAGGGCCATGAGACCGGAACCAGTGGGCTCCGCGTCCGTTGAGCCGCGCTGCGCTAAGAAGGCTAGAGCTGGCAAGGCAAAGGCCAGCCGCCAAACCCCCGTCGCGGCTGGGCCAGCGGAGCTTAGCCGCACCAGGATCGGCGCAAAACCAATGATGCAGGCCCCGAGGATCAGGACTGCCATCGCCTTTCGATAGGATGCATGGGTCATGGGTTCTTTTTGGATCAAGCGGGCACGGGCGTAAAGTTTGATTACCACCCTTCCATTTTCCCCGCGAAGGCGGGAACCCAGACCCGTTCACACCGATAGGAAGTGGCTGAGAGAGCTTGGAGGTCCCCCTCACCCAACCCTCTCCCCCAAGGGGGCGAGGGCTTATCGGTTCTAGCCCTCTCCCTGAGGGAGAGGGTTGGGTGAGGGCCTTGTTTTATCTCGTCACTGCGAGCGCAGCGAAGCAACCCAGGGGACTGAGACGGACTTGAGTTGATGTTCCCCTAGGTTGCTTCGGCGCGATGCGCCTCGCAATGACGACAAAGAGTTCTAAGCCCGCCGAAGGAACGTCACCTGCGCCGCGCCATAGGTGCGATTGTCCAAGATCTCATAGCCCTCCACGGTCACCGGCGGCTCATCGGCAGCCCGTTCCCAGACGCAGATCGCACCGGGCGTGAGCCAGCCGCCGGACAGGAGACCGCTGAGGGCCTTTTCGCCAAGGCCCTTGCGATAGGGTGGGTCGAGAAAGGCCAGATCGAAGGGCTCACCATCACCTGCAGGCTTGGCCCCAAGATCGGTGCAGTCGCGGCGGTGGATACGCGTGACCCCAAACAGGCCCATAGCATCCGCATTTTCGCGGATCGCGCCTCTGGCGTCCGGGTCGGTCTCGACGAATAGGCAATAGGCCGCGTCGCGCGATAGGGCCTCAAAGCCCAGCGCGCCCGATCCCGCAAAGAGGTCAATAACGCGCAGGTCGACAAGGCCCGGCGACCAGTCGGCATGTTCCAGAATATTGAACACAGCCTGACGCGCGCGATCCGAGGTCGGGCGCGTGGCCTCGCCCTCGGGCGCAATCAGAACCTTGCCGCGAAACCGTCCAGCGACGATACGCAGGGCCAAGGTCTAGTGCTGGCTTTCCGGCAGGGTGACGACGATGCCGTCCAGAGCGTCGGACATCTTGATCTGGCAGGACAGACGCGAGTTGGGCTCAACGTTCTCGGCGAAATCGAGCATGCTCTCTTCCATCGCCGAAGGCTTGTCGAGCTTGCCGACCCATGCCTCGCCCACATAGACGTGACAGGTGGCGCAGGCGCAGGCCCCGCCGCAGTCGGCATCAATGCCGGGGACGTTGTTCTTGACCGCGGCTTCCATGACGGTCAGGCCGTTTTTGGCATCAACCACATGTTCGGTGCCGTTATGTTCAACAAAAGTGATCTTAGACATAAGCTTCCTCGCGCGGCAGACGGTTTAAACCGCAACCTGTTTCATAGAGATGGACATATCGACAAGTTTGTCTCGTGCAACAGGTTTTTGCGAAGCGACCAACTGTTTTCCGGCCATAAACTCTGGCGCGGCATTGACGGCCTCGACCGCTTGGATGCAGCCCTGCTTGAGATGGAACACCGCGAACTTGGCGGTGTCGGGATCGCCCCGGATGATAATCTCGTCGGCATCGAAGGGCATGCCGGCAATTTGGAGCTTTAGATCGAACTGATCGGACCAAAACCACGGCACTTCCGGCGGTGCAAGCGGACGGCCTGTGACGGCGCAGGCGACGGCCTTGGCCTGTTCCAGAGCGTTGGGAACGCTTTCCAGACGCACGCTGCGGCTATAGAGCGGCAATGGGCGCTGGGTCAGGTCACCCACAGCAAAGATGGCGGGATCGGAGGAGCGGGCGGCCAGATCAACCACCACGCCATTATTGCACTCTAGTC
>Ga0209499_1001041_pt1 | contig 19890 bp, 22 predicted proteins | sample C_130208_EF_Meta_FD_187306 | JGI IMG/M metagenome (GOLD analysis project Ga0209499, IMG submission 187306) | Freshwater microbial communities from Lake Croche, Canada to study carbon cycling - C_130208_EF_MetaG (SPAdes) (version 2) | ecosystem: Environmental > Aquatic > Freshwater > Lake...
TTTCACGTTGGATAGGATAATCTTTGGGGCGAATAAAGTTAATTAATTCGATAATATCATCTGCAAAATTTTTCATAGGAGTTGCAGTAAGTAAAACAACACGAAGATTTTTAGATTTACGAATAATTTGTTTGACAGCTTGACCATAATTGTTTAAACCATGATCGGTACCGGTTAAGTTGTGTGCTTCATCTACAATTAAAATTGTATTATCTAATGATTCTATTTTATCGATGGCAACATCACGTTCGTATTCACCTTCTTCATTTTTGCGATAGGTTTTTTGAGTTTTTTCATCAGTTGTTTTCTTTTCGATAATTCTTTCACCTAAAACTTTTCGATAAAATGTTTTGTAACTCATAAAACGATAAGTTTGGTTAATTAAATTTTTAACAGCTTTTTCAGCTTCTTTTACTGATTCTTCATTGTTATTATCGTAAGGTATTTCTTTAAAATAATCTTTACCAAAGAATTTTATAATATCATTTTTCCAGTTATCACGAATTAAAGGACCAGGTACTAATACATAAATTTTAGTTTGATACCGTTTAATATCATTTTTAAAATTTTCGGCGATACTAATTGCACTTAATGTTTTACCGGTACCAACACCGTGGAATATTAATACTCCTCGATAAGGAGTTTTTGGGGAAATATAATTGGATAAGAAAGATTGGTGGGGATTGGCGGTGGGTTTTTTGGTACAAGAATCCGCGCGATATTTTTGTAAATCATCATAATCTTTAATTTTTTTTCTTTGACTTGATCGATAGTATTGAAATTCTCTCTTTTTATATATTTTAGATTGAAATTGGGGATCATTTGTAGGTGGAAAATATTCGTTACTCATAATATAGATAAATATAAAAAAACTTAGCCGATGGCTTCGTTTCAGTTGCTACGCTCCTTCAGTTCGCTGCGCTCACCTTTAATGTACATTTACATCAATATTTTAGGCCATGTAAGGTGAGCGTAGCGAACTGAGGAAGCGCAGCGACCGAAACGAGCGTAGCGACGTTTTGTGTTACATTCCCATATTTTATATATAAACATAATATATTAAGCTATGGAAAATACTGATCAAGCTAAAATAGAAACTAAGACAAATGTAGAACCTTCTAGTAAATACAGTTTAGCGGATAAAAAGCAAATAATGGTCAGAATACAAAATTTGAAAAATAAACGTTATTACATGGATATATATAAAATTATAAAAGAAAATAACGTGGCTCATAGTCAGAACATTAACGGTATATTTATAAATTTAAATAATATCGAGGATATTACTCTCGATAAAATTATCAAGTATTTAAACTATCTTGATAATAGGAACAGTGAAATTGATTCTGAATTTTATAAAAAAATTGTAACATAAATAATAAATAGTATATAAAATAAGAAATGGGAATCAAAAATCTAAAAAAATTTTTAGATAAATATGCTCCTTCAAGTACTACTAGTAAAAAATATAGTGATTATAAAAATAAAGCCATTGCAATTGATACAAGTTTAGTAATTTACAAGTATATATCAGCAATGAGAAAAACAGGAAAAGATTTAGTTACAAAAGATGGAAAAGTAACTAGTCATTTGTTTGGAATTATAAATTTAATTAGTAAATTAATATCATTAAAGATAACTCCAATTTTTGTTTTTGATGGAAAACCACCTACATTAAAAAAAGATACATTAAAGAAACGGTATGAAACAAAAAAGAAAGCAGAAGAAAAATTAACATCAGATGCATTAACAGCTGAACAAAAGATTACATATTTTATGCAGACTGTAAAGATATCACCAGATATTATTAATGATACAAAATTAATGTTACAAGTATTAGGGATTCCGTATATTGATTCACCTGAAGAGGCAGATGCGCAATGTGTATGTTTGATGAAAAATAATTTAGCGTATGCAGTTGCAACGGAAGATATGGATTTATTAACATTTGGAGCAAGTCGAGTACTAAAAGATTTCTTTTCAACAAAAGATGATGAAATTTTAGAAATTAATTTGGAAAATATGTTAAAAGAATTAAAATTTGATTCGGAGCAATTTATTGACCTAAGTATATTACTGGGGTGTGATTATTTACCCACAGTTGAGGGTATTGGATTTGTGAGAAGTTTTGAATATTTAACTAAATATAAATCATTAGATGGAATATTTAAGATAGTGGATAAGCCGAAGAATTATAATTATGAAGAGGTACGAAGCTATTTTAGGGATGCGGTGAAGAAATGCACGGTACCAAAAGAAGAAGATATGAAATTAAAGATAACAGATAATGCAGAGATATATAATTTATTAATAGACAAATTTAATTTTAATTTGAATAAATATAATAGTTTTATTATTGCGAGGAATAAGTTTCTTGAATAAATTAATTTAAATAATATAATTATGGAAATATTATATTATTTAAGACAACCCAAAGTAATAATAAATATTATATTAATAGTATTAATAATTGGATTATTATATGTAATATTAAATAGTAAAGAAACATTTGAAAATAATGAAATTAATATAGGTATAGTAACAACGGTAAAAAATCCGCATCAAATAAATGATTGGATAAATTATCATTTAAATTTAGGTATTAATAAGATATATATAATTGCAGATGATTCTGAAGAAGATCTTAAAATAATACCGGATGATAGAGTTGTTATATTTAAAAATAATAGTGAATGGAGAGAGCAACTTAAAACAATAGAATATTTAAAGATGTTTTATAATAAATATGACACAGAGGTGATGAGCCGACAAATATTAAATTTTGCACATGTTAGAGAGATATCAAGAAATACTAATATAAATTGGTTATTGCATATTGATTGTGATGAATTATTATATTTAGAAGGAAAAGATTTAAATCAATTATTTAATGTTGATTATGATATGATTAAATTCCAAAATTATGAAATGGTACCAGAAAATGATAATTATCAAAATTGTTTTAGAGAGGGTACAAAATTTAAGACGAATAAGACAAAGTACATAGCATATTCGAATGGTAAATCTGCACTTAGAGTTAATTCTGAAGCGATAATAGTAGGAGTACATGGATTTATGGGAGGAAGAACATTAGAATCAGAATATGGTAAAATATTACATTATCCCAGTTGTAATTTTGATGAATATATTAGAAAATATAAAATATTAGGTAAATTTGATGATAAATGGTGGGGCATAGTTCAAATACCAATTAAATTTCATTTAGAGAGTAGAGATTTAATAGATTCGTGTAAAAATATGGATGATGCATGTATAAAAAAGATAAGACAATATTATAATGATGAGCATATATTTAATGATAAATTATCAAAAGATGATTATATTGTAATTAATGGATTAATGAATATTTGATTAATTGTTGATCATTAGCATTTGGTTTAATTCTAGTATATTTTTTATTAATTTTAGATGAAAATTTTTCATTGATACTTTCTTTATCGGTAATATCATGATCATCTAAATCATCTATATCAGCAGTATTAATACTAATTGGATTTGGTTTTTGTGGAGTAGCGGAAACAAGTATATAGGAAACAAAAGTGAAAGCTATCATACCAATCATGCTTCTACCAACAACAGAGTTAAAGAATTCAGGAGCGGAAGCAACATTAACAAAATGCATTTCTCTTGCACCGAATAGGATAATAAAAGGAATTAATTCAAATATAAATTGACGAACAAACGCAGTATGCATAACATCTAAAATATTATTAACATCGATTTTATGATAGAATATTAAATATAGATATATTAGAATTGAAATGAATAAAAAAATAATGAGTGTTTGCATTAATATTAATAAACATTATTTTTTTGAGAGTATATTATAGAAATATGGATCGTTTGTAACTTCATAATATTTTACAAATTTTAAAAATTCATTTGTACTAGAGTAAGTCCTAAATTTTTTTATAAATTCTTGTGGTGATAATTTATAAATTGGATGATTTATTTTAAGCAATGAACATTTAGATAAATAATTTGAATTATTACAATCAACTTCACCTATATCATTTAATATATTTTTAAATTTAGATCCAAGAGTTTTATAAAATTGTTCAGCTGAATATTGATATTTAGATGATAATATAGATGTAATATCAATAGGAGATGTATAAATTGATTGTTCAATAGGTGTAAATAATAACGGGTAATCTAATTTAATAGATGGTAAAGTATTTAACGTATCTATATATTTATTAATATCATAAATTAATGGTGCTTTTTCATATGGATAAAACCAACTATAATCTAAATTATTATTAAAATAGTAATTAAAGATCCAAGACAACCCAGTGATATATTCTTTAGATGAATCAGGTGTCATATCATAATGTTTATAATATTCATTTCTTGGATAAATAAAAAAAGATACGTTATATTTTTCTTCTAAATAGTTACTATCGTGTATATCTTTATTTACATTATTAATAATTTTTCCGTCTAAAGGATCATCATTAAATGAAGACGATTTTTTTCGTAAATAAGAAGTTTTTTCAAAGTTATTAATATCAGTTAATTTAAGATTGTAAGTTTGATTGAATAAAGATAATTCTATTTTTGATAATTCATTAATAAAATTTTTTAATTGTTTTAGATTAATTTGATTATCTTGAATAATATAACCATCTTGATAAATATCTTTGTATATATTTAATATTTTATCATAGTGATAATTAACTTGGATGCATTCTAATTTAGGTAAAAAATCATCACCAAAAATAGTAAATATAAATATTACATCATTAATTATTGATTGATTGATATCATTTTTATTAGATATATATTTTGTGGTAATACGTTTGAATATTTCGGCTGACATAATATAATCAGTATTATCTTGTTGATCGTGTCTTAAAATATGTATATCATGGGGTAAAATTGAGGATAATAAAATCATATCAGAATCTGGACTATAAATAATAATTTTTTTATCTAGAAACAGATCATTATATAATCGAATAAAGTTAATTATTTTGAATTCTCCTTCACCGCTAATAGAGTCATCATTAATTTGAACAGGAACAGGAAAGTTATGGTTTTTAATAGCTTTAATTAATTTATGCATAAAAGAAGTGTTAGGTGATATATTTAATTTTGGAAAGTTAAATTTTGTTTGATAGTAACTAGGATAATTATAAGGATATTCTTCAGATAATTTATTTGGAAAATTAAAAGCGAGTATTTTTTTTGAATTTTTATAATTAATAATTTCTCCTATATATCTTCTGTGTCTTTGTTCCATAATTTTACCAATACTGGGAACACCATCAATAGAAATATAGACATATTGAAGTTTAGAGATAGTAGAAATATAGAATTCGATATGTTTTATAATTTGTACAATAATAACAGTATTAATATCTATGTTTTTTAAATCGGATATTAATTGAGATATACCGGTAGGTGTTTGAAGAAAATCTATAGATAAATAAAATATATTTTGATAATTTTTATATTTATTAATAAAATATTTTGTAAGTTTGTCAGATGGATAATTTGCAGAAATTAATAATATTTTATACAGATAATTTAAATCAGATACTGTTTGTGCAGATATTTTATGAATAATAGAATTAAAATCAAAAAATAGAATATCGGCTGTAGTATTTGTAAAGGGGGTAATTAATTTTGATTTATAAGATGAATGTAATGTATTAAAAAATTTTTCAATACCCATATTTTATGAAAATATTTTTCTTTTTTTAAATTATAGTAAATAATAATGCCTGGAGGATGTGGATCAGTCGCCGGAGCTTCAATGGCAGTAACTCCAGAATATGCACTACCATCACCACCGACACCTGGACCAGGTTGTACAGCAACAAATACAAATAATACATCATGTTCAGCAGCAAGTGCATTAGTTGTAGCACCTTTTGTAGGTGTATCAGCAGGTGGTGTAACAAGTAGTGCTAATCAATCAGCTGATGTAGGTTGTGCGCCTGATTATACAGTAACACAAACGAATAATAATAAAATACTAAATAGTACAACTGTTGATCAGAGTGTAATGATGATGACAAAAAATTCATTAACTTCAATATCTAATGCAACAAATCAAATGATTGTAAATAGTATTACTAATACTACTTCAAGTGCAAGTCAGAGTGCAACTGTAAAACAAGCATTATCAATAAAAGTTGATGGTTGTGCAGGTGATTTAGTTATTTCAGATATTAATCAAACAGCAAATATTCAAATGGATCAAGTATCAAGTATGACATTAACTGCTATTGATAATGTTAGAACAGATTTAGCTACATCTATATTAGATCAATTTAATAGTAATGTAAGTAATGCGAATAAGCAAACATTAAATGCAGATATGACAAGTGCAGTAGCAGCACAAAATATGTCGTCATATAAAGCTGATGCAACTTCGGCAATAACACAAACAAAAAAGACAGATTTACCATCAGCCGATCCAGCACCATTACAACCACGTAATATAAGTGCAAATGTACATTTAACGCAAACAAATAACACAGATGTAACAAATGCAATTAAAGTTACTGCTCCATATACAAGTTCAATTGATTTTAGTAAAACATTACAATCATCTATTAATAATTCAGTAACTCAAAATTTTACAAAAGATACTGTAAATATATTATCTCAAACATTAAGTTTAAGTCAAAGTTTAAATATAGATGTAGCTAATATTGGTGGTGATTGTACTATAAAAAATATAAATCAAACAGCAAATATTGCAATGAGACAAACAATGTCATCAAAAATGGATATAGGAACTGCAATTACAAATTCTATTCAAAATTCGATGGGTATAAAAACAGATGATAGTTTTGCAAGTGATAATGCTCAAAAAACAGCCGCAACAACAGTAAATGATTTACGATCAGGTAATACAGCTGTAAGTGATATGAAATCAAGTACATCGTATGTACAATCTATTGAACAACATATGGATGGATTAGGATCATCTGGTAGTTCATCATCAAGTTGTATTTGCTGTATTATATGTATAATATGTATATTATCAAGTGGTTTAGGTGGTATATCACTTCCATCAGGATCAGATTCATCAGAATCAGAATCAGAGACAGATACATCTGAAAAGAAAGATGATTCAGATAGTTCAGCAAAAGAAAAAGAAGGAGGTTTTTCGTTTTTCTAATTTAAAAGAACAATTTTATACAAATAATATTAATGTTGATATAAAATGGGAATTTGTCTTTTGTGTAGAGAAGAAAAAAGTAGATTATATGGAGATAACGCATATATAAATATATTTTGTGACCACTGTTATGATGAATGTGTCTGTTTATATTGTAAAAAATTAAATATTAACATTTATGTATATGATGAAAAAATAGGATATACTAATAAAGAAAATTATGATATTGTAATTAAAGAATTTTATGGAAGAATTTTTAGATTATATTGTAAAGATTGTTATGATTCAAATAAACCGTATATAGAAAAAGAAGAGTATTCGTATAGTATAGAAGAATATATACCTAAAATAGAGTTAAAACGAATGCGGGAAGAAGCTGAAAAAGAAACTAATACAGATGATGAAACAGGAGATGTAATAGATGATTATTATGTTAGGAGGGGTAAGTATGATCTTTACTAAAATTGAAAATATAATATAATAAATTAAATTATATATTAATAAAAAATGTCAAGGTATAGTGAGTGTAAAGAGACATTATTAACTAATACTGAATATGCAAAAAAGAAAAATATTAATATAGCGATATTTTTGTTTGACGATACAGTAAGATTATATACCAATGTTAAATTATCAGATGAAACAAAAGTATTAATTACTAATTTTAATAAATCTAGTGTATTATATGGATTAAATCAAGTGCTTGATAATTTATCGTATGATCAAATTATGAAACATATTAATGAATCAATGCCACGTGGAGGTACTAATTTTTTAATACCATTTAATCTATTGGATAATATTAAAGAATTTGATGATCCTAAAAACGAAATATTTTTCTTATCAGATGGATATAATAGTTCTAAACTAAGTAAATCTAATTTAGAATATTTAGCCAAATATAAATCTCGAATTACAACAATGGGAATTGGTAACAAAGAAAACTTTGATCATGAAACACTATCATTAATCTCTAAGACTAATGATACAGTTGAAGGTATTACAGCTGATATTATTCAGCAAGAATTGTTATCTCAAATGGCTGATGCATCTGATCATGATGCAGATAATTGGTATAATGTGAAAATAACAATTATGAGTGAAATTAATAATATTAAAGTAGGTACGTTAATGAAAGCAGAAAAGATTACTGAAGATGAGTTTAAAGTTAATTTTGAATCAACTTGTGCAAATTCAAATCTCATTATAGATAATTATGATAATAATATTCTAATTAAAAAGAAACAAGTTATTTCAGATGCAGAAATAAAAACAGATCTATTAATTTTTATGGTTGATCAATCTGGATCTATGGGTGAAGAAATTAATTCTAATTATGGAGCATTTTTATATCCTCCACCACCTCCACCTCCTCCAATTGATTATCTAGGAAATGGTACATTAGAAATGCTATTACCATCACCAATTGGTACTCAGTTATCGACGGATGAACCTGAAAATATTGTTACACATGTAGTACCAAGTGAATCAACAGCTGATTTAATGTTAGCAGATGTTGAATCAGAAACAGAAGAAGAGGAATATGTTAAATATACGATTACATTATCAAATATGAAATATTATCAAAGAATTATATATTCGGTAGTTGATCCTACTAAATTTAAGGCTAAGATTGAATGGGATGATAAAGACGGGAAACATAATATTATGGTTCTTAATGATTCAAGTAAGTGGGTTAAACAAGATGATGAGTATATTAAAAAGATTATTAATATTGCATCTACAGTAGGTAATTATATTAATATTGCAGGATTTACTAGTAAAGATATTAATATTGGAAATTTTAGAAAAATTAATAATATTTGTAATGCAAACAAAGAATTATTTGCAGAATTAGTAGATAAACCTATCAGTGATTTTTCATTGAGTGAAGTTCTATTTTACAATAAAAAGAATGGTATGAAATTATATCATGATATTTTAACACCGGGTGAAAGGAATATTAATGAATTATTACATAATATTTCTGGATCAGCTGTACGTCAATTATCTGCAGCAGCAACAATGAGTGTTGCATTACAAAGAACACCATCATCCCAACCAGATCCAGTAGATGATGAACATAATCATAATATATCTCATGATATGAGTTTATGCACAATTTGTTTCAGTGAAGTTCGTGAATATATTTTTTCTTGCGGACATTGCTATGCATGTAAAGAATGTGCAGAAAAGTTATTAATAAGTACGCCAATGAATAAATGTGCCTATTGTAAAGAAGATGTTAAATGGATTCGTAAATTAACGATGACACCAGAGCAAAGAGATGATAAGCATTATTTCAAATGTATAAGTGAAGAATGTTTTAATGTAGCAACAATTGTAGCCAAATGCAAACCTATAAATGAAGATGATATGGGATATCATTTAACATATTGTGAAAAATGTTTTAAGCATGTAGTTAAGTCATATAAGAGGTTGAAAAAGACGCATATTTGTTTTTGCGGAGAGGAGATTACAAAAGTGAAGGAGCATGTATATTTTAATTAAATATAAATGAATAATTATTTTAAATTTATAAAATGAAGACTACAGTAGTAACAATGTTTTTTAATTTAAAAGAATTAAGAGATGCATCATTACAAACAAGACCAGTTGAATTTTATGTAAAAAATGGTGTTAATACATTAAAAATAAAAAATCCAATGATAATTTTTTGTGATGAAACAACAGAACCATTTTTAAGAGAGATAAGAGATAGAGAAGTTGGTGATTCAGTACCTACAGTGTATATTGTAAAAAATATTAAAGAATATGAATATTATGTTCAAAATTGGGATATAATAAATGAGAATAGAAAAAAAAGTAATGGGTATAAAGATCCAAGTGATAGAAATACAGTTTCTTATTTTTTAATGGGTATGTTTAAGCCAGTTGCATTACTAATTGCCAAACAAAGAAATGATTTTGATAGTAGTCATTATGCATGGATTGATTTAGGATGTAATCACATCGTAAGAAAATTAGATGATAATGTATCAAAAATGTTAGATAAACCAAATCCAAAAGTAAGTGTATGTTATATTCATTATCGAGGAAAAGAAGAGATTGCTAATATGAGATCATATATGGAATATGGTGGTCCATGTGGAATTGCATCTACGGCATATACAGTTGAAAAAGAATATGTTGATAGATATTATTCATCAATGTTTGCTATATTTAATGAAATGTTATATGTAGGATATGGTCATACAGATGAAACAGTAATGGTATATTGTTATGATAGATATCCTGAAATATTTGATATATATTATGGTGATTATTATTCTATATTTACAAATTATCACGAACCAACGGAGGATTATAATTCGATATTACATTTTTTTATAAATCAAGCGATAAATAAGAATCGTAGAGATTTAGCTAAAAATACAGCAGGTAAAATAATTAATGTATTAATGAATAAAGAACTAACAAAAGAAGAAGAAAATATATTAGAACAATTTAATAAATTAAATTTGATGTAAATTAATTATACCGTAATTTATTAATAAAACATAGTGGGCACATTGGATCATAATTATAAAAATAAGCATTTCTATTATCTACAGATATATGATTATCACAATGATATGGATTATGTGTATAGTTATTGTATATAAATTCATTAATTTTTTTATTATTATAATAGCTTGGTGGTGTTCTTAAAAAATTACCTATAATGTAAGGATATTGTAAGATAGTTATAGGATATTTTATAGGAAAATATCTTTGAGAATAACAACTTTTACAAATAGCTTTAGATTTATGGTAATATTCATCTACAAGTTTTCCGCATTCAAAACAAAGATCCATTTTATAATTATATTTGTATAAATTATAAAATAAATTTCAATTTTTACTCTATTAATGTTGCATCACGGCGATCAACTAGACGCCCAATTAATGTATTGATTGTTTCATAATCAGTACTTGTGTCAAGTATTTCTTGAACAGTAATATTTTGGCGATCATAAATACGTTTTAGTAGTAGTTCAATTCCAACAAGATCATCAACATTAGCACTTGCTTCTGCTGGAGTAGCATTTCTATGTTGTTTATTTTTATAATCACTGTATATATTTTTAATAATATTATTACAAATATGTTTTGCCTTAGCTGCAGATTCCATTGTAATGTTTAAAAATATCATAAAACATTATTAATAAAAAAAATTTCAATTTTTACTAGCTAGATAAGCTGCGCGCGCCTTTGCCATCGCCTCCTCTAAGAAAGGCGCACGCAACTTCTCCGCAGCAAGAATGCCAGGATGCTGGCGCTCACGAGCCAGTATCTTTTCCTTTTGATATACAATGTAAAGATGATCGACGGCTTCAACCAATACCTTCTGCTCAGGCATTGGATCTTTACGATCCCTGCTTGCCTCTAGCTTGTCTCGTGCAACCATCATAAGACCGATAATGGCATTCAGCGCAGCATCTTGCCAGTAATCGTTGCACCGTTTTTGATAGTCAGGATTGGACTGCTTTATGTGCCAGTGGCAGCATCCACAGTAGTCACCCTGACCATCGAAAGCTTCGCCTAAAAACAGGTTACATTGCGTCCCATCGGGCCTAATAACTGTACAACGTAATGGTAAAGGATTCATTGTTATTATACGGCAAATATACAAATTTAATGAATACTATATATAAAATAATTTTCAATTTTTATTCATATGGTGTATATGTGTAAGATGATGCACCTTCAGATATTGCGGTAGCAATTTCAATAAATGGTATATTTAATGATTCTCGTATTTTAATGCAATAATGGCATTTGCATTTATAAAATGAATCAATAATTAAATCATAGATTTGTTCATATGGTAAATCGGATGTATCAAATAAGTAAATGTATTGTCTAGATTCAGGTGATATTGTCACAGTATGACTTAATCTAATATTAAATGGATTTGCTTTTTCATTATCTAGACCAGATTCAGATACGCAAATATCAAAACTTTTTTCTTTTGAAATAACACAATTAGTAATTGGTAATTTCTTATCTAATACTCCAATATTATAATATGTTTTAAATTCTTGATATTCATTTGACATACTTGGCCATTTAACTGTAAGTCTAGACATTTTGAATATTGGTATTTTATGTTTAAAAGAAATAAATTCAATTTTTAAAAATTGATTTATAAAAAACTAAGTATAATAAGATTATGTAGTAAAATGACAGAGTCCAATTTGAATAATATAGAAAAATTATTAGACTTTTTTAATTATGATACAAATCCATTTGATAATCCAAATTATAAACCTGAATATATAGGAGAAAAGCATTATGGTGCAATGAGTGAATACTATGATATTAAAATATCGCATTCTACTTTTATTAAATTATATCATTCTAATCGAAATATTGATATGGGTCGTGTTAAAATAATGTGCGATAAATTTAAACTTAAACCGATTGATTTTCCACCATTAATCATTGCACATATAGTGGATAAAGAATATGACAAAGATGAATATGTATTAATTGATGGGCAACACAGATATTCAACCATGAAAGAATTATATTTTACAAATAAAGTAGATTATGTATTTACATATAAATTATATCAATGTAATAGTGTGGAAGAGTTAGAAGAATTATTTACAGATATTAATTGTAATATTAAATTTGATAATATGTTTCCGTTTAAGAAGTTAGGAAAATTAATGGATAAGATAGAATTATATTTTAAGGCATCTGTGAGTAATGCTAAAATGCCACAGAGTCATAAATTTAATCCAAAATATTTGAAAGAAAAATTAAGTATTGAAAAGTTCTTTGAAGTATATGATAATACGGTAGAAGAAGTATATAAAAAAATCTTAGAACTAAATAATATTATAATGCAAGATATATACACTAAAAAGAGAAATAATAAATTGTTACCGTGTGATATATATATATTAAATAAAATAGAGCTAAATAAAAAGAATACTATGTATTTATTAATAAAAGACGAGTTTAAATGGATAGAAGATCTCAAATTATTATTAAAAAATTGATTTTTTTATTTATTATATTATTTGATAATTAATAAAAACAAAAATGTCTTACGAAACAATGTCATATGACCAATGGATAGCCATTGGTATTGCAAATAATCATATTAATGATAAATTTATTAGTCAATTTGCACATGTATTAGAAACGAAGTTAAAAGAGCATTATCAAAATAAAATTATGAATCCAGTAGCGGCATTTTCAGCTGATGTTGAAAGGATGTTGCCTGATTTGCGCCCTGAATTAAGAACGATTGAAGCGGTTGATCCTATAGTTGCACCATTACCTCCGTTGCCGCCAATTTTGCCAATGTCACCAATGGCTACGCCGTATTCAACACCTGCATTAAATAAAATTAGAAAGCCATTTGAATCAATGACACCATATGAGAAAATAATGTATCGTAAATGTCCTCCAGATAGTGATCATGGGGTTTGTATTCATTGGTTAAGGGGTGTATGTTATAAAAGATGTGAGATGCGTCATACAATATTTTTAGGATTTAAGAGTAGGATATGTAAAAAATGGACTGAAGGTAGATGTCCATTTGAAGATATTAAATGTTCATTTGCACATGGTAATGATGATATTTTTAATAGAGATACAATGACAACTAAATATTCAAATAAGCCAATTATATTTGAAAAATATGAAACCCAAAAAGATTTTGAAAATCTTGAGAGTATGATTTGGCAACATTTTCAGGAAAGCAATTAATTTATGATTTTGATATAAAAAATATATGTGTATATTATGAATCCTAAATATAATTTAAAAGTAGAAAGAAATGTTGCACCAGAAAAAGTTAAAGATTATTCAGTTAGCTTAAATAGCACAACACCAGCAACATTTGATTTAAGAAATAAAATTTCTATCATGTATGATCAAGGACCATTAGGTAGTTGTACAGCAAATGCGTTATGTTATGCATATATATATGATGATCCAACATATAAACCATCGAGATTATTTTTATATTATAATGAGCGTTATTTAGATCGTGATGTAAATCAAGATGCAGGATCGACATTATCTCAAGGAATTAATGCATTAGAAAAATATGGTGTATGTAGTGAAACAACATGGCCATATAATGTGTCAAAATTTGCGGTAAAACCACAAGATATTGCTTATACTGAAAGTGTTAAACATGAAGTTATAGAAGCAAATCGAGTATTACAAACAATGAGCAGTTTAAAGGGATGTTTAACATCAGGATTTCCATTTGTTGTTGGTATAGAAATATATGCATCATTTGAATCAAATATGGTATCAAGTACAGGATATGTACCAATGCCAGATGTAAATCATGAAGAATTATTAGGCGGACATGCAGTAATATGTGTTGGATTTAATGATTCAAAAGGAGTATGGATTATGAAAAATTCATGGGGTAGTTCATGGGGAGATCGTGGATATTTTTATTTACCATATGCGTATTTAACAAACACACAATTAAGTGGTGATGTTTGGAAAATAACAAAAGTATCAGTAGCAATACCAAATAAAAATAAAATATTAAAGATGAATGAAAATATAAAATTTTTTGGATATAAAAAAGGTATGTAATTAACAAATATATAAATATTTATTACTATATATATTAAATATAGCAATAAGATGAATCAAATAATAGATACTTTATCTTTTGATGATATATTAATTAATCCAAGATTATCGGATATAGAATCAAGGAAATTAATATTATTAAAATCTAAATTAACAAATAAAATATCATTAAATTTGCCATTAATTTCAAGTCCAATGGATACTATTACTGAAGATAAAATGGCAATTGAAATGGCATTAAATGGAGGTTTAGGAATTATACATAGGTATAATACGATTGATCAGCAGGTATCTATGGTAGAAAAAGTTAAAAGATATTTATCGTTTAAGATTGATAATCCATATCAAATAAATCAAGAAAATACAGTTGATGACTTACTAGCACAAATTAAAATATTAAATGTGAATAGTTTTATAGTGACTAAGTTTGAAAATGTTGATGTAACAGAATATATTAAGTTATCGGGGATAGTAACAAAATGGGATTTAAATAATCATGTACTTAGTGGTAAATCAAATAAAATTAAGGTAAAAGATATTATGACTCCGTATGATAAATTAATAATAGGAAAACCAAACATAACAAAAGATGAAGCATTAGATTTAATGAAAAAGAATAAAATAGAAAAATTACCATTAAGTTATGATGGAACAAGTGTAGATGGATTAATTAGTTATAAAAGTATTATGGAATATCAAATTAATAAAGACAAATATTCATTGGATAAAGATGGTAAATTATTAGTGGGAGCAGCGATTGGAATAGTAGGAGATTATTTAGAACGAGCTAATGAACTAATATTAGCTGGATGTAATATTATATGTATTGATGTAGCTAATGGATTTAATACCAAAGTATCGAATGTAATAAAAGAAATTAAATCATTAGGAGTTGAAGTAATGGCGGGTAATGTATGTAATAGTGAAGGATTTGAATTTTTATGTAAAGCAGGTGCAGATTGTATCCGAGTAGGAATAGGTAATGGATCTATATGTTCAACACGATTAGTTACAGGTGTAGGACGAGGACAATTTTCAGCATTATTAGATTGTAGAGAAATGGCGCGTAAATACAATATAGGAATGATATCTGACGGCGGTCATTTAGGAAAAGATGGAAATATTTCCAAAGCATTTGTTGTAGGATCTAATGCAATGATATTAGGTAAAACATTATCTGCAACAGATGAAACACCGGGTAAAATAATTAATAGAAATAATCGACGAGTTAAATATTATAGAGGAATGGCGTCGGCGATGGCGATGGCATCTAAAGCCGAAGTATCTAATCAAGAATATAGTGATGGACAGAATCCAGAGGGGATGGATATGGAGATAGAGATTAAGGGTCCAGTTAAAAGTATATTACAGAGAATTGAATCGAGTATTAAAAGTACGATGAGTTATATTGGATGTGTATCAACTGAGCAATTAAGAGTTGTAGAAAAAGAAATAATATATTATAAACAGGCATCAGGTGTGATGAGTGAAACATCTATTAGGGGTAAGACAATTTAAACGTCGCTGACAATTAATTTTTTTCAAAAATTAATTATGGTTGAAAAATTTTTAATTTTTCAACGACGCTCGTTTAATTAGTTTCATAAAAAATAGTAATATTATACTTACCAGATTTACCTTCATAGATTAACATATTTTTAAAAGTAGAATCATCGATTATATCATTAATCAATCGTTCTATATTAGATGTTATAAATTCTGGTAAATTATATTTACATATTAAAATAGATATTAAATTTTCTATTTGATGATTATCATGATTAAAAGTATATATTTTAGTTTTTTTAAAAAATTGATTTGTTGATTGTATTAATTTCAATACCATATATAATTAATATAATAAAAGATTAAATTATGAAAGAATTTATTAAATATATACGAGCACCTGATAAGAGAACAATAGATCGAGAATATGAAACTCAAATGATTGCTAGTAAATATGATTTTGCGCCCAAAATATATGAATATACAGTAAAATATGATCCAATAAAAAAATTTTATGAAGGTAAAATTGTTATGGAAAATTTGGAAGAAATGTGCATAGCAGATATGTATGGTGAAAATCCAGAAGATATTCCATTATATATATGGGATCAAATGCGAGAAATAATTATCGTATTATATAACAGTGAAGGTATTGAATATATAGATATTACTGGGTATAATTTTATTGAAAAAGATGAGAAAGTATATATAATTGATTTTGGTCATGCAAAATATTCGAAAAAGAAAACATTAGTAGATCCATTTTTACAGAAATTTATGAATGGTGCTAATGAATTTAATCCAGAATTTAAATAAATATTATTATATAGAAATTATGTATAAAGATGTCTGATGAATTAGAAATTATTTTAAATAAAAAACAAAATAATTTAATTATTACAGATAATATAGAATCATTTGAAGTAAATAAAAGTGAATCATTAGAATTAGAACTTAAATTAAATAGATCTTGTTATGGATGGAGATGGAGAGATATTGGTAAAATATTATTTGATTTTGGTATTGAAAATATGAATATTATACAATTAAATATTAATACGGAGCAATATAAATTTTTGTATAAGTTGTATAAAAATTGAAATCTTAATTACATATATCATTAATTAAAATTTCAAAAATGAATGCTACATTTGTTATCACAGACAATATTAGTATTATTGAATTAAATAAAGAAGATGCAAGAGATTTAGAACTCAAGCTAAATGTGACCAGTAAAGGTCACACTTGGAGTTATATTGGTGATGCTCTATTTAATTTTCAACCAGATGTTTATACAGATAATTTTGTAGTAACAACAGAACAGATTACATTTTTGAATAAAATTATACTATTGACTAAAGAACAATGTAAAAATGTGTAAAGTTATTATTTTAAATACCAAATTTTGTTAAAAATGTATCTAAAGAAAATTGACTCCACGTCATAAAGTTATTTTCATTATTACTTAATGTACTACTACATTCAATATATATTTTAAAAAAAATATTATTTTTGTCATTTAAGTTAGTGTAGAATAAATATGCTTCTTTCATTTGATGATAACTCATTACCTCATCATATTTTTTTTCAAATAATATATTATTAACATCATCATCTTTAAAATTATATATTTGTATTCCAAAAATGCTACCATTACTATAAATTCCCATTTGTAATATATAGTATTATTTTGTTTATATAAAAATTGAAATTTTAATTTATAGCAATAGTATATTAAAATTTAAAAAGATGTCGTCTATTACAACGTATCCCGATGCATTCAATTGCCCTATTACATTGATGATGATGACTGATCCAGTTATGGCTGATGACGGTCACACATATGAAAGAGCAGCTATTATGCAATGTTTGAGGCATGGACATGGTACAAGTCCAATGACTCGTGTTGCAATTTCATCTGCAGGTCTTCGGCCTAATTTTGCAATTAAGAGTCAGATTGAAGAATGGAAGAGTAAGAATAGTGCTGTAGTATCAGCAGCATTAGTACCTCCTTTTAAAAATGCGGATAATACATATTCAGCACTAGTTAAAAATAGCAAGATGTATTTTAAGATTACGCCTCCGGAAACTGGAGCGCGGCAGCCAGCAGTTGTATTTATTATTCTTGATAATTCAGGATCAATGGCAACTGCAGCATGTAATATTACTGAAACAGGTGGAAAATTATTTACTCGTATGGATTTGTGTAAGCATACAATTCGAGCAATTGCGGGTATGCTAGCACCGACAGATTTGATGTCTATTATTACATTTAGTGAATGTGCAAAGATGGTAATTAAACCAACTTTAATGACTGATGATGCAAAGCTTCAAGTTGAGCGAGTACTTGCAAATATTCATCCAGATGCAAGTACAAATATGTGGGCAGGATTAGAATTAGCAAATAAGCATGCAAATCTTCCCGAGTTTAAAAATTGTAATATTTTTGGAGCACTATTGACAGATGGTACATCTAATATTGATCCTCCGCGAGGAATTGTTGAATCATATAAGAGACTGGAAAAGTCGATGATATTAAGTACGTTTGGATTTGGATATGAGTTAGATAGTAAAATATTATCTGATCTTGCAAAAGAAGGTAGTGGATCTTTTGGATTCATTCCAGATTATTCAATGGTAGCTACAGTATTTATTAATTGGGTAGCAACATCGCTATCTACATCTTCATTGAATAATAAAATAAATATTAAATATGGAGATGGATCAACTAGTGTGATAAATATTGGATCAATTCAATTTGGTCAATGCATAAATAAAACCGTAAAGCTAGATAAGCCTATTACTGAAGTTGATATTAATGGTAATGGTCTTATGCCAGTAATAGTTGATGCAGTAGATGAACTAGAAATATGCAGAGATGACATTATTGAAGCAATTACTGGATGTATTGAAAGTAATGGAACAGTACAGATCTTTGAGATTATTTATAATAAATATAAAACGAGTGCTAATCTACTAGTACAAGAAATAATTCGAGATATTAAGCCGTCTGGAGATGATGAAGGACAAATTAGTATGGCGCCTAAATATTATCATAAGTGGGGTAAGCATTATATGCGTGCATATTTGCTAGCGCAAGTCAAGCAGCAATGTATGAATTTTAAAGACCCTGGTCTTCAGATATATGGTGGTGCAATGTTTAAAGAATTGCAATCAATTGGAGAAGATATATTTTGCAAATTGCCACCACTTGTTGCATCAGGTGAAGTATATAGAGCACCAGTAGCATTAAGTGGAGGAGGTGCATCAGGTGGCGCAGGTTCTGCCAGTGCAGTACCTGCACCTAGCATGGCACAAGTATTTTACAATTCAGGAGGAGGATGTTTTGCCGGAGAATCAATTGTATTGATGAATGATTATACTGATAAGAAAATTATGGATATTAATCCTGGAGAATATGTATGGACGCCATATGGATCTGCAAAGGTAATTGCACTTGTGACATGTGGATCATATGATAAGCAAAAGATGTGCAATATTAATGGATTATGTATAACACCATGGCATCCAATTAAGATGAATATTAAATCAGAATGGGTATTTCCGCTAGCAGCGATAATAGGGCCGAAGGCCGTATTTCCAAATGATATTATGCAAAGTGTTGAACATGATATTAATACAGT
>Ga0209499_1001043_pt1 | contig 19881 bp, 29 predicted proteins | sample C_130208_EF_Meta_FD_187306 | JGI IMG/M metagenome (GOLD analysis project Ga0209499, IMG submission 187306) | Freshwater microbial communities from Lake Croche, Canada to study carbon cycling - C_130208_EF_MetaG (SPAdes) (version 2) | ecosystem: Environmental > Aquatic > Freshwater > Lake...
CGTTGCAACTTAGGCACTTCACCTCGGTGATGGTCACCGACAGCACGCCTCTGCCGAGCGGCGCGAGACGAGAGAACGCGGCTGGACTTAGGTCGATTGCCCTGCTCTTGCTTGTCCATGGCTTCTTCAGATCCCTCCTGCACCCTCCGGCGCACTCATCTCTTACCCACACCACAACGCAGCGGCTTGGCTGGTCAGCCCTGCACACGCGCACCTGATATGGCTTCGCATAGTACGAGAAACTCGCCACCGCTGCATACCAGACCTTCTCCCCTGTGGCGTATGGCGAGCAGGTATTCGCGAAGCCGCCGTAGCAGTAGTGCTTCGAGATGGCGTGATGCGCGCCGTACCAGGTAGCGACGCCATGCGTCGGTACGCCGTGCGGCGTTAGGTCTGGACCTCCGCTGCCGGTCAGCAGCGAGAGAGCCAGCAGTGCGGCTATCAGCTTCTCGGTCCTAGCAGGTCGATGAAGTCCTCAAAGTCAAGGACGATCATCGTGCGACGCTTCGTGCCTGCTCCAGGTGCATCGCCTACGACGAGCGCAGCGATCTGGCTACTGTTGCCCTTCACTGAGCGAAGCCAGCCGTCGTACCGCTCTGAATAAGAGCCGTTGCCAACCTTGCACTGGATGACGATCCAGTCGGACATGACGTCCGTCTTGCCGCCATACTGGCCGACACGAACGCCACCGATCTTCTCGGCGACCTCACGCTCGAATGAGTTGCCCTTGTTCCGTGCGCGCTTGCCGCGCTTCGCTTTGTCGGCATTCTGCTGATCAATGTCTAGGTCGTTCATCTTGCTCACTTTCTTACCAGCCGTGCGAGCATTGCCTGCCCACCATCCGACAGTGTAAACCGCGTGGACTGGATCTCTATATGTCCAGCCTTCAGCAAGTCAGCGATTGTGGCTCGGTTGAAGATGTGCTCGTTAAGGAAAAACCAACCCTCTGGTGCGTTGGCGTCCGTGTAACGGATGCTCAACTTGGCGAACTGGCGACCGATCTTGGGGTCATAGCACCACGCATCCGCACCATCCTGCACGCACCTGATCCCTTCGTCTAGCTCAGGAGTCAGGATCTCGATCTGACTCATTTCACGCACGCCTTATGCCGCCACTCAAAGCGTCGGCCCTTCTCGTGAATGACGAGTACGCGCTGACCAGGGAAGACGATCCGCTTTGGATCGGTGTAGTCAATCACCTTGCCGCAGTCAGTGCAGTTCGTCACCGTCCACACCGGCGGCTTAGCCGCACCAGCGCGTTTGGTCTTTACGCCTGCCATTGCAGCGCCCTCCAGATCCAGACCACTGTCGCTGCCGTGGTAAGCAGATAGATCATTGACGGTGCGATGCCCTGCCGGCGCTTGATGCTAATGGGCAAGGACGCGAAGACCACCAGCGCGAGCGCGCTGTTGAGAACGACCAACGTCACGCCAATCCAGTTGAAGCCGCTCATAGATCAGCCAGACCTGAGAGCAGCGCCATCCGGTCGTTGGCGACCTCAATGGCTCCCTCAATCGTTGGCGCTTGGAAGCTCAGTTCCTCACCAGCCGTATCGATCAGAACAATCGTCCAGGTCACCTGATTCTCTGCATCGGCGAATGGATGCTCAACTCGCACCAGGCCGTCGTAGTGATAGCCGAGCTGCGCCGCGCGCGTCTCAAGTTCTGTCAGTGCAACGTTGCTCATGATTCCTCCTCATAGGATGACTGCCATAGACCGTTATTCACCATATGCTTCCGCAGGATTGCGTAGGACTGATCGGCTGTCAAGTCCGTCGTATCGATCTGGAGGTCGTATTCGGTCTGGAGATAGCCGAACTCGGTCACGTCGCTAACGCCCTGTAGCACCCCACGGCGCTGTGTGCGAGCCTCTGCCGTAGCGTGAACCCTGACGATCACGATGCCAGGGATGTGGTGCCGGAGGTAGTGCGCCTCCAACGGTAGGCGGACGTCATCCACCACCACGAGCCTGTTCGCGCTCTTGATCTTCAAGTACTCGCTATGCCACGCCTTGATCCAGAACGACGCGTCAAGTTCACGCAGCTGCGCGCCAATGTCCTGCAAGATCTCGCGCCCTGAGACCTCAATGTCTAGCCCCATGCGGCGCTGGCTGTACTGCTTGCCCTTGTCGAAGTCTTCTCCGTAGCCAAGAGCAGCCACCGTGCGAATGGTCTCGGCTATCGGCAGGATCGTGTACGGATGCACGCGACGCTCTTCGAGCATCTGCGCAAGCGTTGACTTGCCGGAGCCTTGCGGACCTACGAACGCGATGTTCATTTGCTTACCCTCCTGACGTATTGAATCCACATATGAACGCGCTGTGGATAGCGCTCTAGAAATCCGACGGCTCGGTTGCATGGTCCGCAGAGCAGCGCCCTGACGCACTTGCCACACGAGATCGGCTGTCCCTTTGTCCTCCGAGTACCAAGGCCTTCGTACTGGCAGCAGCGTGGGTCGTGATCGACCGTCACCGCTCGTGGATCACCGAATCGGAGCGGCTCCCTGCACGCACCACAGCGATCAGCCTGTGCGAGTCGTAAGGCCGTGTATTGCTCCATCGTCATTCGATGGTTGTAGAGCGTGTACTTGAGCACCCTCAATGCTCGCTCTTCTGGAGTCTCCTTCGCTCGTCGCTCTCTCTGCAAGAGTGTCCGAGCTGAAGGGTTCTCCATCCTCACTCTCATTAGCGCTTTACTCCAAGGATCTCGCCTAGCGGCGTGAGCCGCTGAGAGCCAGAGCGCTTAGGGGATATAGGGGTTCTATTCTTCTCTCCTTCTCTTTCTCTTTCTCTGTCCGTCAACCCACCCTCTTTTCGTGCTCGGTACCTTTCTCCACGAGAGGTCGACGTGGGGTCGACTTGATAGCGAGAATAGTTTGAGACGGCAATGACACCATCTCCAGATTCCTTCAGCAGACCACTTTTCAACAGTCCTTCCACACCCCTAAAGAGGCGTGCGCCGATGACCGTCTTGAGGTGCTGACGATTCTTGAACACTCCGCCGGAGCGGAGCAGCTTCACCTCACCGATTATCGTGATGAACGCGCGGAACTGCGTGTCAGTTAGCGCCGAGATCTCCGCATCTCGATGTGCGTTTGCCACCCACTTGAACCAAACCATCTAGCCCTCCTTGTGTTAGTGGCGAGAGGAGGTGGAGGTCGCCAGTCTCCTCTCGCCGTAGACGAGGCCGTTCAGATCAGAACGGCAGATCCTCAATGCTTGTCTCGGCGCGCTCAGGTTCGCCTGTTGCTGCCTGCTGCGCATTGACCCACGCAATGCTTGGCTTGCGCTGGCAGAAGCTGCCGTTGCTCTTGCCGCTGCACGCGTAGAACGCGTTGTACGGCTTGCCTGCCTTGCTGACGCCTGCCGGCTTGAACGACCAGGCGGTGCGATGGTCAGGACATTCGCCCTCCGCGAAGAGCATGGCGGCTGCTACAGCCACATCACTCGTGGAAACCGAAGGCTGAGACACCTTCACAGAATCAACGGAGAGGGGTCCAGGAGCCACGGAGAGGCTCGTTCCTGTGCCAGACGCATAAAGAGACCGCCCCACGCCAATCTGAGCAGCGCAGCGGCGCAAAGCGTCGGAGGCTGCTGACTTGTACGGCTCGTCATCCTGAGCGCTGTTTGGGTAGCCGAAGTCCTGTCGGACGGTTGTCACCCCATCGATCACTGCGACGAGTGTGCCGTGTACGACCTTGGCAGCAGCATCTGCCACCTTGACCTCAAACTGCCAGCCAGCCAGACCGAGCACATCGTCTAGGCGTTGAGCTACGGCTCGCGCATCGGCGTAGGTGAACGTCATTCCGCCACGCCCTGGACGAGTCTTCAGATCCGTGCCGGTGAACGGTGCGGCCAGTGCCGCTGCGATTTGCTTACTCATGTTCAGATCCTCCTAGTGTCTCGATTGGTCGCAACTGCGACGCGTGTAGGTTGAGCGAATCAAACATCGCCACAACGCCATTGAGCAACTGCTCGCCTTTCTTTACCTCATACCCCTCCTCCTTGTACTCATCGGATTGCTTCACTCCTGCAATCCACGCGCGCTGGAATCGTCCAGCGTGTGGCGGACCATCACGGCGCTCCCCTTCTGCGAGCTGCAAGAAGACGAACGCGTAATAGTCACAGGTCTGGTGATCGATGATGTAGTCATAGAGCGACACCTGATGCGTCACCTGTGGCTGCACCGTGTATGCCTTGGTCTTTACCTCAACGCGAAGACCGCAGACGATGAAGTCTCGGCGCGTCGTGTTGACGAACTGATACGGCATCTGGCGATCCTTCAGCGCAGCAGCGAAGACGGCCTGACCAACGCAGCCAGTCCAGTCCGTGTTGCCTGGCGCCTTGTCGGTGCGCAGGCGCATGGAGTCTGTTGACTTGTGCGTGCGGAACATCTCCTCTGCGGCGATGATGATCGCCGGTGTGATTGGCACTTCGATCACGCATCACCATCCTTGCCGTGAACGCGGAACACGCGCGCGCCTGGCTTCTCTGAGGTGAAGCGCTTTACCGACTGCTCGTAGGTCTCTGGCGCTACGCCGCGCAGGACATCCGCAATGGACTCCCAATCTACCTTGGTGCTCGGCTTGTTCTGCTTCCACGTTGCAAGCCAGCCCTGACCCTTGACGCCTTCGCCATCACCAATGGCCTCCTTGATCGCGATTGCCATCTCCTTGAGTGCAGCGTCGGCAGCCTCCGCCTCAGCCTTCGCCTCAATGTAGAGGCGCGCGATGTGATCCAGCTGCGGATCTGCCTTGGCGTAGGTGTTGCTGCTCTGCGGCTTTACTTCAGCGAGCGTGTCGCTATCGTTGCCGGTCAGAGGTGGCGGCGTGCCACTTGCAACCAGTTCACGAAACACCATCGCCTTATCAAACAGCAGCGTCTGGTAGATCGGATCAGCCTCTACGCGCTCAATGCGGAAGACCAATCCAGAGAGCAGCACTGCGACGTCGGCGTACTTGGCGCCAGTCACAAACATCTGCCACTGCACCTGGTCAACATATTCAGGCGGCACAGGGAACAGCGCCCACCTGCTAGAGGTTGACGTCTTGATCTCGACCAAGCCTTCAGGGTCGCCGACGATGGTGCGATCTAGCGACGCCATCGCCCAAGGGTGCTCCTTGAGTCGCACGATGCCATTCGACTTTCGCAGCTTGGCTCCAGTCTCCAGCGTGTAGAAGTCGGCAACTGCCTGCTCCAGCAACTGGCCGCGTTGCGCGGCTGCTCCTACCTGCTGCTCTTCGACCTGACCAGTCAACTCCGCCCAAAGTCGGTACGCCGTCTTGTATGGCGACGTGCCGTTGATGGCGGTGATACCGGTGGCAGTGATGCCGCTCTTGCGGATCTCGAACCACTCAGGGCTGCGCTGTGGCGCATTGATGAACTCGTATCGGCGGCTCATCGGTTCACCAACTGGAAGACGAGTACGCCGAGAACCCACAGCGCCATGATGGCGACGGTGAAGTTGAAGCGCTCGCGGTTACGAGCTTCTCGCTCTAGGCGCTGATAGTCGCTTACAAAGTGCGGCCGCACAACCATCTTGGGCGTGCTCTTACGATTGACTTTCACAGTGACCCTCCAATGACTAGGACGATGTAGATGCACGCGATGAAGATCGCGTACCCAATACCGTCAATGATTGCTGACCTCATCTTGACCTCCTTGTCAGTCCAGCCAAACGGCTGAGTCCTGCCTGACATCTGCATCTTAGGGTCAACGCTTCGCGGCTGTCAACCGTGTTGCGTGAGTATCTTTTATGCAGGGTGGATAGCCCCTAGGTGGAGGAGGGACCACCTAGGGGTAGCCGTCTAGGACGGCTGCGACAAGTCCTCAAGGCTGACCGCTACCAGCAGTCGTAGGCAGACCCCACAGAGGATCTCATCCGTAGACTCGACCTGCCACACCCTCGCCACCATCTCGCACACCGAGCAGGTGCCGAATGGCTTAGGCACGATTAGTCTTTGTGTGGGCCGTTGCCGTTGCGGATCTCTTGCTTCGCCTTGCCAACGCCGAACTTCGGATCGTCAGGGTTGAGCGCGCGCACGATGACCTGCAGGCAGGCAGCGATCGCGCCTGCGAAGATCATGTCCGCCTGATCAGCGTCGAGCTTGGTGATCTGCGAGCCGCTCGCCAAGGCGATGGCGAGACCTGTGCCGATACCAGTGCGGAGCGCTTCAATGATCATTTCGTCAATGCCGGTATTGGCAATGATCCAACTGATTGAAGCGCCGATCTTGGCGCGGATACCCTTCTTGCCGTTGCTCGCCTTCGCGGCTTCAACGAGCGCAGAGATGGCCTCCTTGCCCTTGTCATCCCAATCAACGCGCTGCAAGGCTTCTTCAGCGTCAGCAATCACAGCCGCTGTCTTAGTACTCTTTTGCATAGAACTCCTCTCTGCGTGGCTCTTAGGTGCCTCTACGGCGATTTTAGGAGCGGCTGCGAGCCGCGTATCAATGTGCTCGTCCAGAGATGCTACCGCGACTGGCGCCGCTACTGGTGCTGGAGCCACAGCCTTTCCAGGGTGCGTGACGATGAGAAGAGCCTTGTAGTCGGCGGCAAGTTTGCCAGCCTTGACCTTGCTATTGGCGATCTGGCGCAACTGCGCCTCAGTGACTGGCACGCCGTACTTCTCAGCGGCTTGCTTATCGTCTCGCGTTGGGCATGCCCACTGCCAGCCGTGGTCTTCGCACCAACCGGCAGAGGTCATATGACCATAGCCAGCCTTCAGGTGTGCAGGGTCTTTCTTCGCCCACCACTTCTTCCAGACGTCGTGCCACTTCGAGATGTGAACGTCGGTTGGATAGCCGACTGGCTGCTGCACCCACACCATGAGTGCGGCGCCCTGCTTGGCTGCGGCCATAGCGTCTTCCCATGACTTGGCATAACGAGCCTTTCCGCCGAGTTGCGCAATGGTCTTGACGGCTTCAGGCAGCGAGCCACCGGCATCGTTGACGCCCTGCTTATCCTTGCGACCAGTCGCCTTCTCGAATGCTGCTACGCCGTCAGCGGCGCTGTAGTCCACCGTGTATCCAGACGCCCACGAGACTGCGGCCGCGCAGGATGACCAGGTGCAGTCATCTAGGATCTGATTGGCGGCTCCCTTTACCTGAGCCTCAGCATCGGCGTAGAGCTGCGACTTGACGTGGTACAGCGGCATTAACGGTTCTCCTGCTTGATCAGGACTGCGAGCGCACGAGCAGCAGCCTCATAGTCCAGCGCGGCGCTGACTGGATGACCAGCCGTTACACCGACTGCGTACTGGTTGCCGTCATTCTCAATGCGCCAGAGCGTACCACCGAAGGCCGTGTGATCGTCGTTTGGGACGACTGCCACCCACTCCATTGGCGCGGTGTCAACGCGCGTCCAGCCCTGCTCGTGGATCTGTTCGATGTGGTCTGCTGCGCTCATTACTCCTCCATCCACCGAAGTGGTCCAGTGATTAGCCAGATCAGCGTCAGTCCGCCGAACAGCGTTGCCATTGTGGACTGCGTGCTGCCCTCTGGCAAAACAACGACGGCGAAGAGCAGACCAAGAATCGTCCAGGCTCCGCCTACGAGATCAACGATGATGCGCTTGATCACTTGTCTACCTTTCTCGCCGCAGCCGCAGCGCTTGACGCAGCGGCAACGGCCGCACTTGCAACCTGACTGATCACGATGGCGACCGCCACCGGTGCAGCCTTCTTCTTCTCGGCAGGTGAGAGATCCTTGCCGAGATTGGTGATGGCTTCAATCGCCTTGCTCACCGTCTCAGCGACAGCCGCAACAGCCTCACCAACTGCTGCTGCCGTTTGTTCTGCAATGTTATCTGGCGATGCACTCGGAGATGGTTCTGGCTCCACGCTTGGCGCTACGGACGGTGAGTCACTAGGTACAGGAGAGGGATCAGGAGAAGCGGACTCAGACGCACTAGGTTCTGGCGTAGGGTCAGGCGTGGGCGACGGCTTGGGTGTGGGAGTCGGTGATGGGATCGGAGATGGTTCGACACTTGGCACCTCACTTGGTGTTGGCTCTACAGATGGTGACGGCTCTGGCGTCGGTGTTGATGATGGCTCCACAGATGGCGTAGGATCTGGCGATGGAGATTCTGAAGGACTTGATTCTGGCGTTGGCTCAACAGATGGCTCTAGGCTTGGTTCTAGTGACGGTGTTGGAGTGGGCGCTGGTAGAGCGCTCGTAGTCAACCACGCAGCCGGTACAACGCCGTAGCCGAGCGTCGGTGCGCCATACCAGAGACGCGCGCACGCGCCACCACCCCACTCAAACATCCAGATGTCGAGTGCATAGGACTGACCTGCGACGAGCTGCGAGTAACCTTCATTCGGTCCTGACCAATGACCACCGCAACCGTGGAAGTTCCAGTCATCAATGGTGATCACGCCGTCTAGCGTCATGTACCAGCCATCGTCTGACCAGTTGAGGAACTCCCACTGGCCGCTCTCTGGCACGGTGAGCCAACCTGTGAAGTGGGCCATGAAGAAGTTCTGAGGACAGCCCTCAGCGGCAGGTGCGCCGCCCCAATCAAAGTCGATCATGGTGACCACGCCTGAATAGCAGACTGGCTGCTCCGGCTCTTGCTGCCATGGACCAAGACCGAGCATGACGCCGTCATAGACCGTCATCGTCACGCCCTGCTGCGGCACGTCTTCAGCGCGCACGATAGGCAGGAAGACGAGCGTAGAGAAGATGATCCCCAAGAGTGGGAACGCGAGCCGCTTCACTTAGCAAGCAGCGATGCGATTAGTGGCACGAGTACGCTGAACAGCAGCGCACCAATGACGATCAGTCCTCCTTTGAGTTTGTCCACGTCCGAGCGCACCTGATCCAGCTTGGCGGAGTGCGCGTCTAGACGCTCAATCAGTTGGTCAATCTGGCGTGGCGTCATCGTCGCTCCTGAATTGCGCCACAGATCGCGCAGCACGCATTCTCGCCAATGACCTCTTGGCTCTGACCGTCAAGCTCACATCCAGGTGTTGTGCAGATCAGTTCCCACATATTGCGCTCCTCATCCAATTGGGAATGCTGTGATTTGGGTATAGGCGAGCGACAGCGTCAATCCATTAGTCGTTTGCGTTGTGCCATAGAGCTTGATCTTTCGCACACTTGTGCTGTCTGCAACCCATACCTTTGTGACCGCTACGGTTCCGCCACGACCGGATGTACCGAAGTTATCCGCGCGGCCGTAACCGAGCACATCAATCTGAGTATTTACGCTGTCGGTGACGTCTGCTCGCACAAAGGCATATTGAATGGTCGTTGTATTGAGTGACGCATATCCGGTATAGGTTAGTAGCCAACGTTGTCCAATAAACTGCGGCGCAAATGTCGCTTCAGCATTAGTGAGCGCGTAATAGGTGCCTGCCGTCGTGATCGTTGTTGCATCAGCAGATCCACCCTTATCGTATCGGCTCAGTGCTGATCCTTCCAAATTTGAATAGCCAGTAACTCTAAAGTCACCGAGCGCTTCAATGTCTGTTGCTTGCAGCGAAACTGAATCGGTTCCTTCAAGCACTGACGCATTTCCAACATCTAATGCTCCAAGGCCGCCTCCATCACCAATAGACAGCGTGCCGCTATCGTTGATGATAAATGCAGGAGAGTTTGTCGGCGTGCTTTTGTCGGTCAAGATCAAGCCAGATGATCCGTTGGTGATACGGACTTCTGTCAAATCAATAGTTCGAATAGCAGACTGAGTTGCTACCGTCGCAATCGTTATTGTTACCTTTAGGAATGCGGCGTCTGCTGGCGCTGTGGTGTTTGATAGTGACGGAGACACAGCAAAGACATCTGGAGCCGTAATACCTGTTGACGTTACAAGGTTTGAAAACAAGGTATTCGTGGAACTGAACGCTGTTCCAGTTGTTGTTGTACGATCTGCCTGGTAGAACTGACAGGTCAGTTGTGCAGCGGCTTGTGTGCTGTTTGTTGCATTATCAAAACTTGCCTCAGCATAGAAACTGAATGAACGAGACGCCGATGATGGAATAGGCACATAGCGCGTCAGCGTGACGCTCTTACCGGTCAAGGTGCCGCTTGCAATCGTGAAGCGCAACACATTGCCAGAGCCTGCACCAGAGTCAGTGACGATGGCCGCAGTAATCGCTCCTGCGCTGTTGATATCCGTGAAGGTCCAGTATGGCAGCTGATTCTCTTCTGTGATCGTGTCGCCTGCCGCGTCCGGCGGAATAGCGAAGTCGCCGTTCGCCACGCCAGCCTGGATCTCTCGCAGCGCAGCAGGACCAAAGAGCAGCGCGGTCTCGCCTGCGCTGTTCGTGCTGACGAGCGGTGCGCCCTTGTCGGAGTTGACCCCACCCTCAAATGCGCCAAAGCCAGTAAGGTTTGTGCCGTACTTACCCATTGCTACTCGCCTCCAATAATGCGACCAAAGTTTGGAAGGTACCGCCGGCGGAAGTCAGCCTCAATGTTGTACTCAACAGAATACGATCCACCACCCTGTGCAAACTGCATTCTAACGCTGACAATGCGGAGGATGGTAGAAGAGAGGTTTAGGCTTGGTGCCGTCAACTTAACATACTGATCTGGAAGCCACGCCTTGATCAACGTATATGTTGATGCTGCTGTAAGGGCGTATCCTTGGCTGTAGCCATAGGACCAATCAGGTGTTCCGCTTTGCGCTAGGTCTGATCCACCAATCGTGAATGAAACTGTTCGCACTGGAGCTGCGCGAGAAACCATTGTTGCGCGTGCAAGTGCGCCAATCGTCTCGCCACGGTCACCAATCTTATTGACCTTGGGCGCGCTAAAGATCTCGTGTGGCAGTGGGCCGTTTCGGCTTGACAGCCCTGCGCCATTACGACTATAGGTGCCGGTATAGGTGCGGAAGTATGGATCATTCGTTGGTGCGGTTGGAAAAGTCTGGTTGCTGTCGTATCGAGCAAGTGCAGAGTCAGCCTGAACAAAGATCCCCTTAACAAGATCGCTATGGTCAAGATTTACGCTGAGGTCTCGCGCCAGAAGGCGTGTGACGGTGGAGGCACTACCAACCTGAACGCTTGCAGGATCGGTAACGATCTCAGCAGGAGCATTTGCGTAGGATGGCGCCGCCGTCTTAGGTCCATAGTTTAGGCGGCCATCTCCGTCAATCCAATATCGATACTGCACGCTGGCAGTGCCGCCAGCAGCTTCTGCGATTTGATCTAGGGCGCTCTGGAGCGTTGTTGCCTTGAATGTCTGTGCGCCAATCGTGGTCGCCGCTCCACCAAAGCGAGCGCGCTTGGTGCCAGTGATGATGGATGTATCAAGAATCTGTCGCGTTGTTGCGTCATTGACCTGTGTGTGTACTCTCGCTAAGAGAGCATTGATGTGCGCCTGATCTGTAGAGGTAGTGCCTCCCTGAGTAAACGCATCAACATATGACGTTGCCTTGATGCCAGTTGTTCCATTGCGAATAATGGTGCGCTGTAACCAATCATCTGCGTCCACTACAGAGACCGTTGCGCGAGATCCAAGACCATTCTCTAGCAGCGTTGCCTCAATGCCAGTAATGAAGCCAAGGAAGATCGGCGTTGTAGCGCTGTACCGGCTGTCAAAGAACTGAACGCGTGCATTGTCGTAAACGCCACCTGAACGCCACCACGGTCCACCGCCAGGAGTCTTAGTCTCAATGACATCAAAGGACATTGATCCGCCACCACCATCGCCAGATATCGTCAGCGTGAGACTGCCAAGATCAACATACGGCGTAGTCGTTGATGCTGGTGCTGAAAGGGTCAGCAGGTCCCCACCTGTTCCTGCTCCTGTTACCCCTGCGACAATCAGCGTAAACGGATTTGCCACTTAACGACCTCGACCGTTCACCGCTGTCCGTTTGATTGAGTCAGCAACGACGGTATCGACCTTACCTGTGCCGATATAGATGTTGCTTGTCAAGTACGTTGCCGATCCAGATGGACCATATGATGTTCCAACCATTCTTCCAGCGTCACCAGCAAGAGCCTTCTGAGTAAATGTGCGTGGATCAAATCCTTGCTCGGCGGCACGCTGCGCCAGTGTCTTTCCCTTAGTTCCATTAGCAATGGTGGCAATGGCATCAACAACACCGGCAACAGCCAATACGGCGATAACTACTGGTGCCAATGCTGCAACTGACAATCCACCAGCCGCCACAGCAGTAGCTTCTCCTGCAACTGCCGCTCCACCAGCAGCAGCAGCAGCACTACCAGCGGCGCTTGCCGCAGAGCCAGCAGCCATAGCAGCCGTAAACTTGCCAACTGCGGCAGTAACAGCCTGATCGACTAGTGCTTTACCAAGCGCGAGTGGAATCTGTTGAAGAATATTTCCAACGATAAGCGCGGTAAATGGGTCCATTCCATCTTTAATTAGGTTGGCAGTAATCGCACCCTTGATTCCACCGAACGCTAAGCCGATACCTGAGACAAGAGTTGTAATCGATCCGCCTGGTCCGAGTAGTTTGTCTGCCTCTTTGCCAATGCCACTTACGCTATCAACAAACTTCTCGATGCTGATCAGTGCTTTAGGTACGTTTGCCTCAAACTCGGCGAAGAGCGATGGCAACTTGTCCAGGATCTTATTGACGATGATGTCTGCCCACTTCTGCAACTTAGGCGTATTCGCCTGAATCAGATGCGATAGACGCTCGACATACGGATTCAAGCCCTTGAAGAGTTTGCCGATAGCAGGGAGGAATGCTTTGCCGAACTGTTCCTTTAGCTCAGCAGCGCCAATCTTGAGTGAGTCAAATGATCCGGCGACCGTGTCCGCATAGGCACCAGCCGCACCCTTTGTCTTCTTGAATAGCGCGTTCAGTGCCTCCTGACCCTTGATCCCCTTCTTCGTAATACCGAGCGACGCAAGTAACTTAGCGCCGCTACCTTGATATGCCTTACCCACCGCAATAGTTGCATCTCCGAGAGACATACCAGTAGTGCGCGCCAAGTTCATGGCAATTGTCTGCATCTTCTGCGCGACGGCATAATTCTTTGTAAAGCGCGTGCTTGCTTCTACTGAGGCGCGTACCTCATCGTCTGTGAAGGCGAGCTTCTGACCAGCGACGATCTGCTTCTCAACGGCAGCGGCAACGGCCTCTGTTGCGAATCCGCGCGCCTTGAGAGCTGCGTTGAGTTTCGCCGTAGCCTGCTCGTCAAGAGCCGCATCCTTGATCGCAGATGCGGTGAATGCACCAACGCCAGCAGCGATACCGGCAATGCCGAATGTTAGTTTCTTGAAGTCAGAACCAATGCCACTAGCCGTCTTGCCAAGGGTGCCGAGCGCCTTATTGACCGTCTTGATGTTTTTAGACGCGGCATCACGAGCGCTGATCGTTGCATTAACCTGGACGTTAGGCATTCGTTACTCCTACCCTGCGCGGAGGTTAGACATATTCGGCTTGATGCCGAACACCTGTGCATCTTGCTTGAACTGCGCAAGCCGTTTGTTTGCCGCAAGCACCTTGATTTTATCGGTCGCTTCTCGGCGACGCTTGCCTTCAGCCTGAAGCGGCGTGAGTGGGCCAATGAAGTCAGGCTTGTTCCATTGCCGGAGCGCCTGCTCACTCTGGAACTTTGTTGCGGTGCCGTTGGCATACTCGATCTCAAGACCGAGCACCTTGTTGCGCATTGCTTCATCGTTGATCAGCAGCACAATGGTCTTCGCCATTGCATCCTTGGCTAGTTGGATATTAGCCTCTACCGCCTCAATGACGAAGTTATTGCCACGAGTTCCTGGATGTTCAATGAACTTGCGATCAGAGAATAGATTGGCAGCAGTCACCTTGGGGATGGTGTGCGGCTTAGTTCCCTTGACAGCGAACCATGCGTACCACGCGTGCTTCTTCCCTGCGACTGGTCCGACGATGGCTCCTGGTCGAGTGATACGCGAGCGACGGCCACGCACGCTCTTTGCAAGACCGCCGAGATCCTTGGGAGCCTTCTCGCGTACCGGCTTCGCCAGTGCACGAGCAGCGTTGACGGTGGCAAACTGCTCTAGTTTGCGGACGCCGCGCCAACCAAGGGAATTGAGAAAGACCTTCTGGAGTGCTTCGGCTTCTGCTCGGACATTGCCTTGCAGCTGGATCTCGACTGTTCCCTTAGCCACTCACTTGCTCCTTGGTTGAATCTCGCAATACAAGCCCCAATAGGTCATGAGGTCTTCGGCGGTTGCGGTCTTCAGTATCTCCCAAGGTGGCACGCCGTAGGCGGTACCGAGTGTGTGCGCGATGATCTCAGGGCTGGTCACCACGACTGACTGTCCGATGGACAGCCGCTTGGCTTCCAGCCTTACGCGTTTGGGAGTGCTGAGATTGCGGCTGCCCACTTCTCCATTGCTGCCGTGATGGCCGTCACTGGAGCATCAAGGATGTCTTCAGCAGCGTTGCCTTCAATATCCTTAAAGTTGTGGCTTACAACCAACTTAGCGAAGGCTGCGAACTGAACGGCAGTATCACCTTGCAGTTCGATGAGGATGCGAGCACTTACATTGCGTCGCAGCTCAATCGTCCAACCGGCATACGAGCCGTCCAGTTCAATCTTTAACGTGTCCATATTGACCCTCCTACTAGCGCACTAGGCGCTGCTTCTTTATGGCATTACCGACAGTGGCGAGTCAATGATCACTTGGATCGACTTGCCAGCGCCAGCCGCTACCGTGCTGTCGAACGCAAGGCGGCAGGTAATCTCATTTACCACAACGCCATCGGTATCGGCTGACAACGGTACGCAGTTCTCAATCGTCCAGGAGCCGAGAATCCAGAGACCATAGTTGTCGCTGGTCGTGCCGTAGAGGCGCAGGAACTTCTGCGTGCCGATGCTTGAGATGCCGAAGCTGGTCGTGGCTGCGGAGTTGCTCGCTGCCGTGAAGGTCAGCGTCGCATCAAGCACGCCAGTCAGTGCGGCCGTGGCTGCCGTGAGGCTACCATCGAGCGCCGTGATCATGCCAGCACCAGTCTGGATCGACAGGTTGAAGTTGTAGATCGACGCAAAGTCAGTTGCCGTTGGCGAAGTGCCAGCCTTCGATGGGAATGATGGAGCCGTGCTCAGCTTCATCAGTCGGCCAGGGATGAGTGGGTTGGTATTGATCGTATTTGGGAAGGTCGCAGAGGTGCTGCTCACAACCGTCGCAGCTAGCGTGGCTCCAGCCTGCACCAAACCATTGGCATCAGCCGATAGCGTGATCTCGGTTGGGATTGCATCGCGGACTGTGTACTGCTGCACACCATCAGTCACAAGGAACGAGAGGAAGTCGAGCGTGTCGACATCGCTCTGATTTGGAGTCCAAGTCCAGGTATACGGTGAGGCCGTCCCTGACGCGCTTCCGCCGATCGATTGGAACAGGATTGGCAGGGTGCGAAGCGAAGCAGGCGACTCAGCGATGGTCAGCACTGGAGCCTTGCCGGTGATGGTTGGCTGGCTTGACTGAATCGCGGTGCGCTTGCCAACAGACGTATTCTCTCCGAGATCAATCGTGACGCCCAAGTCAAGCGAGCCGATTGTCTCGTTGAAGAGCACTTCGCCGCTCGCGGTGCCAAATGTAGCTGCGGTTCCGAAAGCAGTCTGTGACGCAACAGCGATTCGCGTCAGAGCCTTTGCGCCGTAGGTTGCCATCGTTTACTCCTTGCTCTACGCGGTGAATGCCACGGTGTCATAGACCGTGACTTCCGCAGTTGCCTGAACCGTCAGGTAGTCCTGATCGGCATATGTATCTGTGCCGAGTGTAGTACCGGTGACAGCGACCTGCACCGCGTTTCCACTAATCGTCACAGCACCGTCAAAGGCTGTTCGCAGCCAAGCACGCCAAGTGTAGAGGTCGCGGTACTTCTCATCCATGCGAGGAATCGGCAGGATAAAGAGCACGCAGTTGACAGTCAGCACTGTCGTTCGATTGCCATTGCCAACGGTGATCTGATCTCCGCCAGGGAACAGCACGGCCGCAGGAGTCACAGGCAAGCCCTCTGGTGGCGTCGCGTAGACCTTGCGCAGGGTGTAGCCGGATGGCGGATTGACCGAAGCAAGTCGATCAGCAATGGCATCAAGGATTGTTAGGTCAGTCACTCTGTGGCCTCCTCAGGCATCCGCTCATTCTTGCCGATGATCTCGCCAGTCTCTGCGTCTCGGACAATCTCGGTGAGCATACCAGTCTCCTCGTCTAGATAGGCTGGCTCAGTGATCACTGCCATCAGGAGACCTCCGCGAAGTCTGAACGCGTTGCGTGGGCTGTTCCAGTAATTGGCGTTGCAAGGGTGGTTTGGCTGGCAACCGTGTACACCTGCACACCAGTCGCGGCGTTTGCTGAGGTATCAGCACGTGCAGTTGCAGCAAGGGTGGTCGCCATTGTCGTTCCTACTTGCAGAATACCGATGTAGTACTCAGTTGTTGCTCCGATAGAATACGCACTTGTAAGGGCACGAGTGTATTTCGTATTTGCCGTGTTGAAGATAGTAGTGTCGCTAGCGGTAATGGCCCTGCGCGTAAAGGTTGTTCCTGAGCGTGTATAGATGGCGAAGGCACAATAGGTCAATCCAGATGAGGCCGTCGCTCCTGATGTCACCGAGATGTTTGTAGCACTAAACTGATTGATTGCATAGAACCGTGTCAGAATTACTTGTTGAGTAGTGTTTGCATTGGTAGTTGTCAACACTTCGCGCGAATGCGTCCCATAGACGCTTGTTGCTCCATACAAGACTCGCGTTAAACCAGCAGTTGGAGCAGCAAGGTTTGCTGTGTTTGCAGCCCCTACCGCATTATTGTTTGCACTCTGTACAGCAGTTGAAGTAGCAGCGACGGTGCTGTCTGTTGTGAGAATGGAATCGCTGAGTTGCACCACGCCTGCGGCTGAGGTTGATGCAGCGGTGACGCTGATGGCTGGAGTCGTGCCGCCAGACGAGACGATCGGCGCGGTGCCAGTGACGCTCGTGACGCCGCTGCTTGCTGGCGTAGTCCACTGCGTGTTGTAGTCAGTCGCGTCAATCTTGGCGAGTACCTGTCCAGTGGTTCCGCCGATAGGTACGCCAGCACCTGTAGCGCCGGTGGCGCCAGTCGCGCCTGTCGCTCCAGTAGAGCCTGTTGTTCCGGTGTCGCCCTTGGCCCCTTGTGGGATTGTGAAGTTGAAGACGGCGGCGCTTGACGTGCCGACGTTTGTGACGCTAGCGGAAGTTCCAGCTGCGCCAGTGGTGGTAGTACCGGCAGCGATAGTGGCGGCTGCACCAGTGTTTCCAGTATCACCCTTGGCACCAGTCGCGCCAGTTGCTCCTGTAGCGCCAGTCGATCCTGTAGCGCCAGTCGCGCCCTGAATCCCTTGAGGGATAGTGAAGTCAAACACGGCCGCACTTGAGGTACCGCTGTTGGTAACCGTTGCGGAGGTGCCGGCTGCGCCTGTCGTCGTCGTACCAGCAGCGACCGTAGCGGCTGATCCTGTTGCGCCAGTGTCACCCTTGTCGCCCTTGGCTCCTGTCGAACCTGTGGCACCTGTTGCGCCGGTGGCGCCAGTTGAACCTGTTGCGCCCTGGATACCCTGCGGAATGGTGAAGTTTAGGACAGCAGCCGTTGAAGATCCTGAGTTGCTAACGGATGCTGAGGTGCCAGCAGCACCTGTGGTAGTCGAGCCTACGGCGACGCTGACGACGGTTGCGCCAGTTGCGCCCTGTGGTCCTGCGGCGCTGACATCAATCGTCTGCGTGACTGGAGCAACAGTGACGGTCTGATTGTTCTGCGTGACCGTGACCGTCTGCTCGGTCTTGGTGACCGTTACGCTCATCGCGTCACCTCAGGCGAGACGTTCGCCGATCCCTCCAATAGTCGAGTCACTACGCCGCCGCCAGAAACAAGTTCTAGATCCCACACGCCAGCCCACGGTGCGGTGAGCGCAGCGGTGACCGTGGCAGATGCGGTGATCGCAATGGTGCCAGCCGAGCCGCCAAGCACAATGTCGCCAGCAGCGCTTGTCAGGCTGAGAATCGTGGCGCTTGCATCGTAGGTAGAACGCACCTGCATCCGTGCCGTGTAGCCAGTCAGGTTGACGGCCGTGCCAGTTGAGTCCTTCCAAGTGGCAGTCAGCGAGAGCGTTGCTCCCTGCTTGATCTCCAAGTCGTAGCGATTGCCCAATGCCATCAGCGTGCCAACCCTTCTCGTCGTCGATATGGCTCAAGGATCAAGGCGGACTCTGGATGCAGCGCGCGGCTCATGCGGAGGATGCCACCAAGGTCAGCAGATCCGATTACGCCGAACGCAGCAGTTCGGCTATTCCATACTGCGTTCGCCTGGATGATTGCAGCCTGAGTGACAGCGGCAGGCACAGCAGGGAATCCAAAGACGCCGAGAACCTTGACGCCAAGGAACACGCCCTTAGGGAAGTTCTTCGTCCATGCGTTGGAGCGGCTGATGCCGGTATATGCCCAACCATCTAGCGCGTAGTTCTTTGGCGTGAGCTGGAAGTCTGTGCCAGCAGTCCAGGTCGTTGAGTAAGTGCCGTCGGCGAGATCGTCAGTGGTCAACGTTGTGACGCTCACGAGATCATCGGTGAGGCAGTAGTCGTACTCTTCAGCGGTGTAGTAGCGCGTCTCGGTCGCCGTTCCAAAGCCAGTCTTACGGTCGCAGTAGAGATCGATCAGGGTATCGGTTGCATCCAGTACGTTCTGGAGTGCAATGTCATCTGTTGAATCTGTGATCTGTACGGCCGCCTTGAACTGAGCCAAACTTGCGTAAGACATTTAGCGGCCTCCTGTCTGCATTGTCATTAGCGGTTGGGTTGATGTAGCGACGATACCGTAGAGCTTGTCTGTCTCGGCAAGCCAGAATGTTTGTAGTGCGCCCTTTGGCAGTTCAAGTCCTGTCGCCGTGGTCACATTGCTTGGTCCGACATAGACCGTGTTGCCACCGGTAGGCGCGTGAAGGTAGAGCCACGATGGGCCGTTCAAGCCTGTGGCAATCAGAGTTGCCGTGGTTCCAATGGTGATGTTCGTGACTGTCAGGCTCACGCCTCAGGCTCCACGATTTCCGCAACGTCAGCAGCCTCAACAGGCACGGTGGCTGTCTTGGTATTCGCCTTGACAGAAGCGCGCTCTACGTGGCGCGTTGGTGCCTCTGCGTCGACATCTGCGACGACCTCAGCCAAGCCAAAGCCGATCAGGCTCTCCGCCTCTGCCGTTGGCAGATCAACGATAGCGCCAGCTGGATGTTCATTGCGTCGCTTTGCAAGTCGGACGAGCATTCTGTTTCTCCTTACTTGCGGTTTAGGGGAGCCGCCGAAGCGACTCCCCTTCCCCACTAACTAGCCGTTGCTAGTTGATTACGCGTTCTTGAGGAACTTGACAGCCGAAGGCTGCGCAAGACCAGTCGCGCCGCGTACCTGAACCTTATAGGACACCAAGCCCTGGCTCCAGGCAAACTCACGGCTTGCCTCGACAGTCACGCCACCAACAATGGCGGTCTTGATCTGTCCAAGATCACCAAACAGCACGCCCTTGACACCGGTCGCAGGGACCGCAATGCCAGGAGCCGTGTAGACAGGCTTGCCAAGGAGACGGTCAACGCCACCCTGACCACCTGGCTGGAACAGCGGAAGGCTGCTCGACGTCGTGCCAAGGATGTTGCCGAGAGCCGTATCGCTCATCAACCAACCAGCCTTAGGCGCGTTGCGATACTGAGCCTTGGTCGCATACTGGAGCGCAACAAGCTCTCCATATGTGAACGCAGCAGTACCAGCAGCGGTACCACCAGTACCAGCAGCAGCGACCACGGCGGTCGAAGCGGCTGAACCGTGCGCGATGGCCATTTCTTGCCCTGCCGCCTCTGAGATCATGGCTGCAACGTCGAATTGGGCATCGTTTATGAGCTCTTCTGATACCTGAACAAGCACGGCGTACTTGACAGGGGTCAGGCTAAGAGCAGACCCTGAAAAGTCATCTTCCGTGATCG
>Ga0209499_1001046_pt1 | contig 19853 bp, 21 predicted proteins | sample C_130208_EF_Meta_FD_187306 | JGI IMG/M metagenome (GOLD analysis project Ga0209499, IMG submission 187306) | Freshwater microbial communities from Lake Croche, Canada to study carbon cycling - C_130208_EF_MetaG (SPAdes) (version 2) | ecosystem: Environmental > Aquatic > Freshwater > Lake...
CGTTGTCTAGTACTATAGCGCGCACTTCATCCTCACTGGCGTCTAGGGCAATAAGTATATTGGCTCTTAATTTTCCGTTAATACTTATAGGATACTCTTTCTCTGTTTCAGTTACATACTGTGCATCAAAAACAGGGTAAGCCGCATCTACTACTAAGCCTTCCATGCCTAATACCTGCCATAATTCTTCTGCAAAATGTGGCGCATAGGGCGTTAATAAAATAACTAATGGAGAGAGAATTTCTTTTTTATGACAATTCAAGTCGGCTAGTTTGTTCACGCAAATCATAAAGCTACTAACGGCTGTATTAAAACTAAAACGCTCTGTATCTTCTTCAATTTTTTTGATAGCCTTATGAAGTACTTTTAATTCTGCAGCTGTAGGCGCCTCGTCTACCCATACCTTTCCTTTGATTTCATCAAAAAATAAACGCCAACATTTTTTCAAAAAACGGTGCACCCCTTCAATACCTTTTGTATCCCAAGGTTTACTTTGTTCCACCGGACCTAAAAACATTTCATACATTCTAAAAGTATCGGCACCGTATTTTTCTACTAAGTCATCTGGGTTCACCGTATTAAATTTCGACTTAGACATTTTTTCTACCTCCACCCCGCATATATACTTTCCGTCTTCTAAAATAAATTCAGCTTTTGCATAATCGGGTTTCCATTTTATAAATGCAGCCGTATCTAATTCAACGCCATCTACAATATTTACATCTACATGCAAGGCATCTACCTCATGTGCATGCTTTAATCCTGCTGATACAAATTTTTGCGTGCCTCTTATTCTATATACAAATCGAGAGCTACCTTGTATCATTCCCTGATTTAATAATTTCTTAAAGGGTTCATCAAAACCTATATGGCCTAAATCAAATAGAACCTTGGTCCACATTCTGCTATATAATAAATGTCCTACTGCGTGTTCTGTTCCTCCAATGTAAAGGTCTACCTGTCCCCAATAATCACTTGCTTTTCTGCTACAGAACTCGGTATCATTAGCAGTATCCATATACCTTAAAAAATACCAACTACTACCCGCAAAGCCAGGCATGGTATTGGTTTCATAATTTTCTGCTTTCCAAGCAGCAATATTCGCCAAAGGGCCTTCTCCTTCTGGACCGGGAGAATAGTTGTCTACATTGGGTAATAATAAAGGAAGTTCTTTTTCTGATAAAGGATAGGCAATTCCGTCTTTCCATTTAATAGGAAATGGCTCACCCCAATAACGCTGTCTGCTAAAGGCAGCATCACGCATTCTATAATTAATCTTAGACTTGCCAATACCCATGGCCTCTAATTTTTGAGTCACAATAGCAATGGCCTTTTTTTGAACCATTCCATTTAAAAAATCGCTATTTGATAAAATGCCTTCTTTAGTGGGGTTGGCTTCCTCTCCATTAAACGCCTCTCCTATAATATTAGTAATGGGTATACTAAAATGTTGTGCAAATTTAAAATCACGATCGTCTCCACAAGGCACAGCCATGATGGCCCCAGTACCATAACCCGCTAATACATATTCAGAAATCCAAACCGGTATTAAGGCATTATTAAAAGGGTTAGTCACATAAGCACCTGTGAAACATCCTGTAATTTTTTTCTCCGAAATACGCTCTCTCTCACTTCTGCTTTTTACGTAAGCAATATATTCAGCAACGGCTGCTTTATGCGTATCAGGTATAATGGTTTCAATAAGGGAGTGCTCTGGCGCTACCACCATAAAGTCCACCCCAAAAATTGTATCTGGTCTTGTGGTGTATACTTTTAAACTACCTGCATGTCCTTGAATCGCAAAATCTATTTCAGCACCTTCACTTCTACCAATCCAATTAGATTGCATTTCTTTCATGGCCTCACTAAACTGAATGGTATCAAGCCCCGATAAAAGCCTATCTGCATATTCTGTAATTCTTAAATACCATTGACGCAATTTCTTTTTCTCTACAGGATGACCTCCTCTTTCACTAAACCCATTAATCACTTCATCATTCGCAAGCACAGTACCCAAGGCTGCACACCAATTCACTTCGCCATAACCACAGAAGGCCAAGCGGTATTGCATTAAAATAGCTTGCTTTTCTTTTTCCGAAAACGCTTTCCAATTATTAGCTGTAAAAGAAAGGCTAGCGTCGGCAGGGCAAATATGCTCCGCATTGCCTTGCTTTTCAAAAGCAGCTTCTAACAATGCAATGGGCATAGCTTTTGATTGTTGTTTATCAAAGTAGCTATTGAATAATTGTAAAAAAATCCACTGTGTCCATTTATAATAACTAGCATCACAAGTTTTCACTTCTCTATCCCAATCAAAACAAAATCCAATATTGTCTAATTGTTTTCTGAAATTATTAATATTATCATAAGTGCTTTTAGTAGGATGCACGCCATGTTCAATAGCATACTGCTCTGCGGGTAAACCAAATGCATCATAACCCATGGGATGTAAAACATTAAACCCTTTTAATCTTTTATACCTGCTATAAATATCTGAAGCTATATAACCAAGTGGGTGGCCTACATGCAAACCTGCACCACTAGGATAAGGAAACATATCCAAAACATAAGCCTTAGGTTTCGTAGATTCATTACTTACCTTATACGCCTTTTTTTCCTGCCAAATAGTTTGCCACTTCTTTTCAATGGCTCTAAATTGATACTCCATTTCTTAATTTTCTTTAAAAAGGTAGAAAAACTAACAATTCTTTAACCAATTTTTGAGCCCGCTCCAATTTGAGTAAAAAATGTCCGAATTCACCCTCTGCAAATGTAAGCCATTAGCGTTCAAAACCCTACATTTGCAATGCGAACAAGTAAAAATTTAATGCTATGTCTTCTACTGGAACTTCAGCGCTGAAACGCAGCAAACCCAACTATATTTATAGTATTGTAGGGGTGGCCATTGTTTTGTTTATTATGGGCATTATGGGCTGGTTATTTTTAAACCTTCAGTCTATTGGGGACAGCTTTAAAGAGGATATTCGAATTAGCGTTTATGTAAGAACTTCTGATAAAAATACAGTGGGCGCCATTCAGCAATTTATTGCTAGCCAACCCTATGCTAAAAATGTAGAGTATATTGATAAGGAAAAGGCAAAGGCAATTTGGAACAAAGAAAATAATGAAGACTGGGGTAAAATTTTAGATTCCAACCCTCTTCCAGAAAGTGTTGATTTTTTTGCTAAAGCCAACTACGTAAATACAGATAGCTTAACTAGAATTACAGCAGCTATAGAAAATGCATTTAGTAAAGAAGTGGCTGATATTCAATATCCTAAAAGTTTAGTCACTAACTTAAATGAAAGAGCCACTAAAATTGGAATTATTTTTTTAGTAATGTCCATTATACTTTGCCTTATTGTAATTATTAGTATTGATAATACCATTCGCTTGGCCATGTTTAGCAATCGTTTTTTAATTAAGACCATGCAAATGGTGGGTGCAACACGTAACTTTATTTCAAAACCTTTATTAATTCGTGCATTGTTGAATGGTTTAATTAGCGCCTTTGTAGCCATCTTTCTTTTATTTGGACTCATTGAATGGGCCACTACACAGTTTCCTCAAATTGGTATGTTGCAAGGTATTAGCAATAGTTTAATTTTATTTGGAGGACTTATCCTATTGGGTGTAGGTATTTCGGTATTGAGTACTTACCGTAGCGTTTTAAAATATTTAAAAATGAAGTTGGACGAATTATATTAATAGCACAAAAACATTTATAAAAATTATTTAAAATAAAATTTGAAACCATGAGTCAGAAAGAAAAAACTAAATCACTTGATTTTTTCGGTAAATCCAATTATACATGGATGCTTATTGGAGCAGCACTTATTATATTGGGCATGTTCTTAATGTCTGGAGGCAAAAGCACCGACCCTAATGTGTTTAATGAAAATGAAGTGTATAGCTTTAGAAGAATTACCTTGGCGCCTATTGTTATTATCGCAGGCTTTATTGTAGAAATTTACGCGATCTTCAAAAAATCATAAGAATGAATACTTTACAATCTATTATTATAGCCATTATCGAAGGTATTACCGAGTTCTTACCTATATCAAGTACGGCGCATATGAAATTTGCCAATCCTTTTTTAGGCATTGAAAACACGCCCTTTGTGGACTTATTTGAAATAGTCATTCAACTAGCGGCCATTGCATCGGTGGTAGTTATTTACAGAAAAAAGTTTTTCGATTTTAAGCATTATAGCTTCTATATTAAATTAATAATCGCCGTCATTCCTGCCTTAATTTTTGGCGCTGCCCTAAAAAAACATATTGATGCTGCCTTAGGCAATTTATGGGTAATTGCTATTGTAATGGTAGTGGGTGGTGTACTACTTTTATTCATAGACAAATTCTTTGAAAAAGCAGAGACTGCTAAAAATGAAGAAGATGTCACCTATAAAAAATCATTTATTATTGGTTGCTTTCAAGTGTTATCTATCTTATTTCCAGGACTGAGCAGAAGTGCTGCAACTATTATTGGAGGCATGAGTCAACAATTAAATAAAAAAACAGCTTTAGAATTTTCTTTTTTCTTAGCGGTACCCACCATGTTAGCTGCTTCTGCAAAAAGTACTTTGGATGTTTATAAGTCCAACCCCGAAGTCTTTGGAAAGGACAACCTCATAACCTTATGCATTGGTGCAGTAGTAGCATTCGTGGTGGCTCTAATAAGTGTACAATTCTTTATGCGCATAGTACAAAAAAGAGGCTTTGCCCCTTTTGGCTGGTACCGTATAATACTAGGGCTAAGCATCTTAGGGCTTTTATATACCCATTATCTTAACTAAATATCACCTATAGGAGAGTTGCATAATTATTAGTATTTTTAAAACACTAAATAATTGCTAATGCAAACAGCTTCTAAAAAAGTAGTGAATGGTTGGGCCATGTATGATTGGGCCAATAGTGTATATAACCTCGTTATTACTTCTACTATATTTCCTGCCTATTACGAAGCAGTCACTGGCGATGGCAATGAAAATACTTTAATCGATAAAATTAAAATAGGTCCTTACGAGTTTTCTAATACAGCGCTTTATAATTATGTATTAGGTATTGCCTTTGTGATTGTAGCTATTCTCTCTCCTATTCTATCTTCCATTGCCGATTACAGAGGTAATAAAAAACAATTCCTACGTTTCTTTTGTACCATGGGATCTTTAGCCTGCGCTTCCTTATATTTTTTTGACAGTAATCATATTATTGGTGGTTTATTTTTAGTCATTATTGCCTGTGTGGGTTTTTGGGCCAGCTTAGTTTTTTACAATTCTTATTTACCAGAAATTGCAGCACCCGCAGACCGCGACCGTATTAGTGCTAAGGGTTTTATGATGGGCTATATTGGATCGGTACTTCTACAGCTTATTTGTTTTGTCTTCGTATTGAAGCCTGAGTTATTTGGCATAACGGTGGCTAAGGCTTCTCAAATATCATTTTTACTTGTGGGTATTTGGTGGATGGGCTTTGGTTGGTTATCTATATCAAAATTACCTGAAGGCATTGGTGTGAAAGGCACGCATAGTAATAACTTAATTACTCAAGGCTATAAAGAATTACATAAAGTATGGATTGAATTAAAAGAACTACCCGTACTTAAAAGATTTCTTCTTTCTTTTTTCTTTTATAATATGGGTGTGCAAACGATTATGTTGGCAGCCACCTTGTATGGTAAAAGCGAATTAAATATTCCTACCACTAATTTAATCTTGGCTATTTTAATTATACAAATTGTAGCCATACCAGGCGCGCACTTAATGGCCAAACTTGCTAGCAAGTGGGGTAATTTTAATACCATTATGATGGCCATTGTTATTTGGATTGGGGGTTGTATCATGGGCTATTATTTACCTAGAAACGCAGTGGTTCCTTTTTATACCCTAGCCGTGGTGGTAGGCTTTGTAATGGGAGGTATTCAATCGGTAAGTAGAAGTACCTATTCCAAATTAATGCCAGAAACACATGATACCACTAGCTATTTTAGCTTCTTCGATGTAACTGAAAAAATTGCCATTGTTATTGGTATGTTTAGCTTTGGTTTTATTAATGAAATAACTGGCTCACAAAGAAATTCAGTTTTGGCCTTAACTATATTTTTTATCATTGGACTGGTGCTATTATACCGTACTTCAAAATTGAAAGGACATGCAGGCATTTAGTGTAGAAACAGGTAAATTTAAATTAGATGGTGGGGCTATGTTTGGCGTGGTACCTAAATCAATTTGGAATAAGTCCAACCCAGCCGATGAAAATAATTTATGTACATGGGCTTTACGTTGCTTAATTATTAAAGAGGGTGCTCATACTATATTAATAGATACAGGCATGGGCGATAAACAGGATGCTAAATTTTTCAGCCATTACCAACCTCATGAAACAGTCGCATTACCAGATGCGCTACAAAAAATAAATATAGGGGTAGAAGCTATCACCGACGTCTTACTAACGCACTTACATTTTGATCATGTGGGAGGGGCAATCACTAAAAATAATGATACATTAATAACCAGTTTCCCCAATGCTACTTATTGGGTAAGTGAAACACAATGGAATTTAGCCATGCATCCTAATAGAAGAGAGAAAGCCTCTTTCTTAACTGAAAATATTATACCTCTGAAGCAAAGTGGGCAACTTAAATTAATTACCCTACCTGCTTTTCAAAGTACTACTAGTTTGCAAGAAATTAAATTTACAGAAGCTATTAGCTGCTTAGTGGTGAATGGACATACAGAAGGCATGTTGCTACCTAAAATAAAAATGGGTAATGAAACCATTGTATATATGGCAGACTTACTTCCATCCACAGGCCATATACCGCTTCCCTATGTAATGGGCTATGATATGCAACCCCTTATTACCTTAGAAGAAAAAGAAAAGTTTTTGACAAACGCTCTTAGAGAAAATTATATACTATTTTTTGAACACGACGCTGTGAATGAATGCTGCCGTTTAATAGAAACGGAGAAAGGCATTAGAGCGGGTGCAAGCTTTACTTTAAAAGAAATTCTATAAACTTTAGTAAAATAATTATTGATGGGAGGCTTTCACAATAATTATAAAATGCACTTATGCAGTTTACTCATTTATTGCAAATAGGCTTGTTAATTATTAACTAGCTCTATTAAAGAACTTAGAGGATACCTAATATTTTCATAGCCTACCATATCTACTTTAATACTACCTACAATAATGGGTGTTTCAATTCGAACGGGAATATGATTTTCGTCATCAGTTACCCAAATAGTCATTTTTTCACCGCCTTCAAACATACTTCCCTTTAATAATAAGGGTGCTAATTTAATAACCTTAAACTTACCATACTTAGTGGTAATAACATCTCTACCAAGAAACTTAAAATAAGAAGGATATAAATTTTTATCAAGGAAAAAATTAAAATAAATTTTATCATTGATGACAGCATTAGCATAATTATAATTTCTAGCAGCGTATATAGCACTTACTACATCAAAAGTGCAATCGGCGGTTTTAAATATTTCTTCCTCAGCACTAGCTGTTTTTGCTTTTTGATTAAACTTAATTAATTCTTTTTTATGAAAAGAGCCTTCATTAATTTGACGTGTAAATTGATAAGGCAATAAGGTTTTAGCATCTACTACCGATTCGTATTTATCTCGTACTTTGAATATCCAATCATATCTTCCATTAGACTTTCCTATAGCGGTGAAAATAAAGGCATCATTTTCATTCCAATTAGTGGGTTGAACCATGAAATCGGTTTTACCTGCATTTACATAAAGCCCAATTACATTATAATAAATGGTATAGCTAATTTTTTCGCCAGCATAAAAAGCGGTATTGTTAAGATTACAAAGGCCTTTGTCAGAAACTGGCAAAAAAAAGAAAAATGAAATAAAAAGGAATACAAAGTGCATGATGCTTATTTACATTGTGGGTAGAGCACCATGCAAAATTATCGCTTTATCCTGTAATTCAATAAGAGAATTGACCCAATTATAGCTGGAATTAGAAAATTAACAATCCATATAACGGTACTTATACAAATAAGCATTAAACTATTGGCATAAAAGGGACTTAGTAATAAAACGATAAGTTGTCCCCTTATCACTAAATCGGATAAAGCAATGGCAGGAATAAGGCTTAAACAAAAAAACATAACCGATAAGGCCACCCAAAGATCCAGTATGCTAATAGGAATATTAAAAATGCTAACCACCCATGTATATTGCAAAATAAAAATAGAATATTTTAAAAATGAAAATAAAATAAGCTGCCCCTTTAGTTTTGTTTTTATTTGCAAGAGGCTTAGTTTTTTCAGCCAGCCTGTAAAATTACCAGGGTGAAAATAAATAAGCAAGGCAGTGACTAAAATGAATGGCCCCACCCATTTTAACCAAGGTAAAAAAGGCAAATTATAGAATAGACCAATGCTTCCAAAAAATAAAGTAATTAATAATTGTGCATAGGATGCCCAAGCCATCTGGGCCACTCCTTTTAATTTATTACCTGCTTCTAAAAATAAAATTCTACCCACATAATCACCTGTTCTAACGGGGGTAAAAAATGCGAATGCCTGACCCACCAATACACTTTTAAAAGATTTTAAAATACTAATGGGGCTTAATTCAGCTAATACCAACTTCCACTTAATGGCTTCCATTAAATAATTGAAAATAAATAATAGAATTAAAATAAACCATTGCTTAAAGCTAATGGTATAGAACTGTTGTTTAATTACTGCGCCAAATTGATTCAAATTTTCATTGCCAGCCACTTTATTATATATAGCCACTGCACAAACTAGAAATAAAATAAAACCTACAGAATTATTACCGTAATTTCTTAGTTTTTTAAATAGCTCTTTATTCATTGGGGTCAAAGTTCGGAATTTGCAATGATATATGTAACTTTATTGTGCATGTCAAAAACACCCATTATTTTAGGAATTGATCCAGGTACACAAATACTGGGCTTTGCTATTCTATCGGCAGGACCCAAGCCTGCCTTAATCACAATGGACGTCTTAAAAATGACAAAGGAAAAAGATATTTATGCAAGGCTTCAAATGATACATGCAAAAATTATCGAATTAATTGAGACTTACGAGCCCAGCCATTTTGCTATTGAAGCGCCCTTCTTTGGCAAGAATATACAAAGCATGCTGAAACTTGGTCGTGCACAGGGCGTGGCAATTGCCGCTGCAATGCATTTTAAAATACCTGTCACTGAATATGCACCCAAAAAAGTAAAACAGTCTATTACAGGTAATGGGAATGCCGATAAAGAGATGATTTGGAAAATGCTAGAGCGTATTTTATCTATAAAAAAACAACCAAAATATTACGATGCCACCGATGCCTTAGCAGTGGCGCTCTGTCATCATTATCAAGTTAGTGGCTTACAACTTCCTGTCCCTAAAGTGGTGAAAGGAAAAAAGGCTTCAAAAAAATCAAATAGTTGGGATACGTTTATTACAAAAAATCCAGAACGACTAAAAAAGTAATATACATAGTATTACAGAAACTAGTATATAAATATTTCAATTGGAAGATGTACATACTTAGTTTTGGAAGACGTACTTAATATGCAAATAAATTAATCAGTATTAATTTATAATTGACTTTGAATTAATGTTTGAATGGCTTTAAATTCTTCTGTATTTAAAGAAAGTTTAGGCTGAGAGAATTCCATATCAGATGCCATATTAATAGGTATTAAATGCAAATGCGCATGAGGCACTTCTAAACCTACTGTGACCATACCTACTCTATTACAAGCAAAGCTTTTTTCAATAGCAGCTGCAATGGGCTTGGCAAATACTAGTATCTCACTTAAATAAGTATCGGGTACATCAAATATTTTATCTACCTCTATTTTAGGCACAATTAAAGTATGTCCTTTTTGCAAAGGAAAAATATCTAAAAATGCATAAAACTTTTCCGACTCCGCAATTTTATAAGAAGGGATATCGCCATTGATTATTTTTGAAAAAAGGGTCATGGCTTTTATTTATGTCAGAAAATATTTAGAAGATAATTAGACTGTAATATTATCTACCATAAATTTCATCACACCATTGGGTGCTTGAATTTCTGCTAGCTCTCCTACTTTTTTGCCAATCAATCCTTTTCCAATTGGAGAGGAAGCAGAAATTTTTCCCGCTTTTAAATCGGCTTCTTTTTCTCCTACCAATTGATAAGTCATTGTTTTTTTAGTCGCCTGGTTAGTAATAGTGACCTTGGTAAGTATGGTTACCTTACTTGTATCAATGGTACTTGTGTCTACTATTTTAGCATTGGAAATAGCAGCTTCTAATTGCTTAATTTTTGCTTCTAACATTCCTTGTGCTTCTTTAGCAGAATCGTATTCAGCATTTTCTTTTAAGTCTCCTTTTTCTCTCGCCTCTCCAATGGCTCTAGATGCAGCCGGACGATCTACGGACTTCATCTTTTGTAATTGCTCACGCATTTTATCAAAAGTATCTTGGGTGACATATACTGTAGTATCGCTCATATGCTTAGTTTAGTTATAAAAAAAATACAACGCCACATAAGTGAGGCGTTGCATGGTACAAAGATATAAAATATTGCTTAAATGATGCCTAATTTTTCCAATACCACCTTAGACATTTTATAGTAGGCCTCGTGGCTATAGCCTGCAATATGAGGCGTTATAATACAGTTTGGATGCATCATAAGTGCTTCTAAAACAGCCATTTCTTGACCTGTATTTAGGTGAATGGGCTCTTTTTCTAGCACATCCAGTCCTACCCCCCTAATTTGTTGATTTTGAATGGCCTCCAATACTGCAGCGGTTTCAGTAACAGCCCCTCTGCAGGTACTTATAAAATAAGGCTTCTTTTTAAGCGCATTAAAAAAAGCAGCATCGGCATAATAATGGGTTAAACTAGTAAGCGGTAAATGCAAACTAATGACATCCGCTTTTTCTTGAATCATTTCAAGTGATGCTGCTTTTATTTGATTCGTTTCAAACCCAGTTTTATAAATATCATGCGCTAAAATAGTTACATCAAATCCAGACAATAGTTTTGCAAAAGCAGATCCGGTATTTCCAAAACCAATAATGCCTACCGTTTTTCCAGTGAGTTCATCAGCCCTGTTTGCATCACGTATCCACTTACCTTCTCTCACTTCTTTATAAGAACTATGAATTCGGTTCATTAAACTTAATAGTAAACCTAAACTATGTTCACCAACTGTTGTTCTATTACCTTCCGGACTACTTACACATACAATATTTTTACTAGCCGCCAATTCGGTATCTATTAATTCCATACCACTTCCAATGCGTCCTATCCATTTTAGTTGATGGGCTTTTTCTAAAATAGGGGCATCTATTTTTAAACGCGTAGTTACAATTAAACCATGCGCTGTATTAATTTGTTTCATCAATTGCTCATAACTCATTGCTGGCTCATATTGAACCGTATAGCCTTTTTGCTGAAAGGTATCCAGTAAAAAAGGATGAACAGGTGCTGTAATTATTATTTTCAAAGCCATCTTATTCAATATGCATTTTAAAAGTTAAGGCCGCATAGTCTTCAAAGTTAAGGTTCTCTGCTCTTTTGGTAAAAAGAGGATCCTGTAATTGCGCTGCACTAAAATAAGGTTTTAATGGATTTCTTAACATTTTTCGCCTTTGTCCAAATGCCATTTTCACTATATGGAAAAATAATTTTTCAGAAACAAATTTCGGAAAATTATCTTTTCGCGTTAATTTAATCACACCACTCACTACTTTAGGTGGAGGGGTAAAGGCAGTAGGCGGCACATCAAATAAATAAGTCACATCATAAAAAGCTTGGGTCAACACGCTTAATATACCGTAGGCTTTTGAATTAGGCTTGGCTGCAATTCTTTCTGCTACTTCTTTTTGAAACATGCCTACCATCATGGGCACTTGCTCTTTCCATTCTATTATTTTAAAAACAATTTGGGTAGAAATATTATAAGGGAAATTACCTACCACTACAAACTCATTGTCAAAAGGAAGGGCCGCTTCCAAAATATCGGCCAGAATTAATTTGTCTTTTAATTCGGGATATTCATTGCTCAAAAAGGCTACTTTTTCCCGATCAAGTTCAATTGCTTTAAATGACAAAGTAGGGATGTCTTGTATGTACTTGGTTAAAGCCCCTGCGCCTGGCCCTACTTCTACCAATTGCTTTATCTCCTGTTGTAGCAATACCGCCTGAATATCCTTACAAACTTGAGCGTCATTCAGAAAATGCTGCCCTAATGATTTTTTTAGCGTGTACTGCATGAGGCAAAGTTAGGTTTTTGTGCGTACTTTTACAGCCTAATCAAATGGATATGAACCCAGACATCAGAAAACCAATTATAGGCTTTACTTGCGGCGATTTAAACGGTATTGGCATTGAATTAATCATTAAATCGCTATCCGATAGCCGTATCCTAGATTTCATAGTGCCTGTGATTTTTGCTAATAATAAATCCATTAATTTCTATAGAAAAGGACTACCTGAATACAGTATCAATTTTGCTGCCGCTACCGACCTTTCTAAACTAAATACCAAGCAAGTGAACTTAGTGAACTGCTGGGAAGAAGAAGTAGTCATTACACCAGGCGAAATGTCAGAACTAGGAGGTAAATATGCATTGATTTCTTTAGAGGCTGCAGTAGCTGCTTTAAAAAACAAACAAATCGATGGACTAGTAACAGCCCCAATTCATAAAAAAAGTATTCAATCTCCTAGTTTTAATTTTAGTGGCCATACTCCCTACTTACAAGCTGCCTTTGGGAATACTGAAAACTTAATGCTATTAGTTGCAGATAATTTAAGAATGGCACTTGTTACTGAACACATAACAATACAAGAAGTAGGCAAGCATATTACCAAGGATAAAATAAAACAAAAGTTAGCTATATTAAATAACAGTTTGAAAAAGGATTTTGGTATTGATGCCCCTCGCATTGCCGTTTTAGCATTGAACCCACATGCAGGCGATGAAGGCTTAATTGGTAAAGAAGAAATTGAAATTATCAAACCTGCTATTAAAGAAAGCAAACAACAAATGCTAGTATACGGACCTTATTCTGCAGATGCATTTTTTGCTAGAGGTTCACATGAAAAATTTAATGGTGTATTAGCCATGTACCATGACCAAGGTTTAATTCCTTTTAAATCATTGGCCTTTGGTGAGGGTGTGAATTTCACTGCAGGACTTCCTATTGTAAGAACTAGTCCCGACCATGGCACTGCCTTTGATATTGCAGGAAAAAATAAAGCCGATGCAGGCTCCTTTACGGCAAGTATATTTGAATGTGCAAGAATTATTCATGCTAGACAAGGCTATACCGATATGCGCTTAAACCCACTTAAGAAAATTAGTGCAAGAATGTTTGCAGGCGCAGTGGATGAAAGATTATACGAAAACGAAGGCTAATCTATAGGACAAGCCTTCCCTAATTCAGCAAGCAAAGGCCTTCCCCAATGTGGCATCGTGGTGAACTCTTCTTTTTGCGCGTCTAGAATTAGTTTTGCTTTTTGAATCAATGGCATTGCATCTGCGCACCCTCCTCCGAATAAATAAGGCATTTTATAAAGTATATTGGCTTTAAGAATATAAGGTCTCGGATTATTTTTATTCAAAGCCATCGCTTGTTCTAATGGCTTATTAATTTTAGCTTCATAAGCCTTCCATCTAAAGACAGGGCTTACCGACATTTTAGCGCTATACACTAAACTCTCTAGACAAAGTACTTCATCACTACTGCGCATAGATTTTGTAACCAACAACCATTTAATTGCTTCATCTGCAAGTGCATCTGCATTACCCATCTTCTTCAAAGCCATTCTAGCCTTAATAATACTTGCATAATAAGCAGGGAGCCATTCAGAGGGGGTTTGCCTATACAATTCTTCCATTTTTGAAAAAACTAATTCATATTGTTCCTTGGTTTGGCTTTTATCAAAAAGCTGAACAGCAGTTTCTATGTTTTTAGAATAGCCCCCAGATTGTGCTTGAACCTTCAACAAGGAAATAGAAAAAAGTAAAATGCAAAAAAAACTGCGCATTGTTAAAATATATTATTAGGTATGCCTTGGTTAATAGTATATTTAGAATAAGTTATTTCAATGGTCCCTTTTTTATTTTTCAGGGCCTTTTGTTTAGCAGTAGGGTCTTCGTCTCCAAATTCTAAAGTAATTCCATTAGGCAATTTATAATCTTTAGTGTTAAAACTAAAAATAATTTTACTAGCTAGGCCCTGTTTGGCATATTCACCATATTGCATCGTAATTTCATAACTGCCGTTTTCCTTTGTAGTAGTGGCAGTCTTATATACCAAGGCTTCTATAGGATCAATCCATAAAGTAGAAATAACCCAGTCTAGATTATCGTCTGTTGGGATTAACTTTATCACCGTTAAATTTTTACCATTTAAAACCTGATTGCCTGCCGGTATAGTGGTATACTGCTTTGTATTTAGTAAGGTATTAATAGTAAGAGAAACCCCGCCTCTAGGCAACAAAGAAATACCCCCTTCTTTTTTAACTTTTAATAAATTGGGCTTTTTAAAATACACTTTTACTTTACCTAATGAGGCTTTGATAAAAGCAACATCTGTTTTCATGACCCCTTCAGCAACATAGTCGTTTACCTGCGCTAGCTTTTGACTTACTTTTTCTATTAATGGATCGGTTTGGGCCATCGCATTCAATGATAAAAATAAAGGGAAGGCGAAAGCTAAAAAGTAACATACAATATTTTTATATTTTTTTGGTTGCATCTTAACTGAGTATATCTTTTTTCTTAATAATAATAACAGAGGCTGTTACAAATAAAATTATGTGAAGGGTTAGCACTATTAAAGAGGTTTTAATTTTTGGTATATTTAAAATACTTCCTCTAATGGCTTCATTATTTAGATTCACTTTTATATCGAAAAATTCTTTCCAATTATTCATATGCGTGGTAAATAAATAAGGCTTTACTACATTGAATAAAGGAATATTTAAAGTACTTAAAATAGTAAAAAATACAATGGCACTCATGGTACCTACAATGGGGCCAATGGAATTATTAGATAAGCTTGACATTAAAAAGCCAAGGCTGGTAACGGTTAATAAAGAGAAGCTAGCAAAAACAAAGGCACCTACATATCTCCATAAAACATCCGATTGCTCTATTAAGACCACATAATTCGACTTCATTAAAAATAAATCGTCGGTGCCAAATATCCACATGCTTACAAATAGGGCTAAGAAAGCCAACCATATTAATAGTAAAATGGTATAAATACTGGCTGCTATAAATTTAGCTAACACCCAATGCGTTCTACTGAAAGGCGTACTAAATAATAAACGAAGGGTACCTAAATTGGCTTCACCTGAAATCATATCGGCAGCAATAAGTGCTACTAACAAGGGAACATGCACTAATAATAATTGTAACAAAATATAACAAATTAAATAGCCATTCAATACTTTACCATCAACCGTTAAAGTATCATTGATATCTTTCATTAGAAAACCTGCATAGGCATCGCCATCAATTTTTAATCCCAATTGAATGACCACAATAAGTGCTGCTATGGCGCCAAAAGCAATATAGGTTCTAGGGCGTCTGAATATTTTATATATTTCTATTTGAATAAGCGACCACATAGCTAAGCGTTTGAAGTAATTTGTAAAAAATAGTCTTCCAAAGAATTCTTGGTTTCAATGCCCAAGACCGAAATTCCTGACTGGACAAGGCTTTCATTGAGTGAGGCAATTTCCAAAGTGGGTAATTTTAAATGTATGCCTTCCTTTCTAGGCAAAATATACTTACCAAAACTACCTGCCTTGATACTGGCTAATGCAAGCTCGTCATTAGTTGTTTTAATTTGTACAATTCTTTTTTCAGGGTCTAACAATTCTTTAGTCACCCCTTCTACCATTTTTTTACCATGATGTAAAATTAATATCTGATGCGCCACTTGTTCTATTTCGGAAAGCAAATGAGAGGAAACAAAAACGGTCTTGCCTTCTTCTTTTGCTAAATGTTGTATGAGTGCTCGAATATCGGCAATGCCTTGAGGGTCTAAACCATTGGTAGGTTCATCCAAAATAATTAAACTAGGATTATGCACAAGTGCAATGGCAATACCTAAGCGCTGCTTCATACCTAATGAAAAGGTTTGTACTTTATCTTGGGAACGATGCGATAAGCCAACTTTCTCTAAAGTGTTTTGAATATTATTCGCTTCAATTTTTTTCTTTCTTACTTTGGCAAATAATTGTAAATGTTCTGTAGCACTTAAATAAGGATATAAATCGGGCCTTTCAATAATGGCACCCACCTGCTCTAAAATAGCATCTCTGTTTTTTTGTATGGACTTTCCAAATAACTCAATATTTCCACTACTGGGATGGATCAAAGACAAAAGCATCCGAATAGTGGTGCTTTTCCCAGACCCGTTTTGGCCTAAAAAGCCAAAAACCTGACCCGCCTGTACTTCAAAGCTGAGGCTATCTACTGCTTTCAATGTGCCAAAATGCTTGCTTATATTTTCTACTTTAATAACTGCCATACTATAATTATAACAAAAAACCCCAAACATAGTTCGGGGTTTTGTATCAATTTAATATTAACTAATACTATTTGTATTGAGGGATGATGCTGTTGGCTAATTCTACCATTTGCTTCAGTCCATCTTCTGGTAAATTACCTTTCTTAAATTCAGCTAATACATTGGGTAATTTGTTGCTCATCTCTAATAAGAAATGGGCTTCAAATTCTTTCACCTTACGTACAGCTACTTCTTTCAATAAACCATTGGTACCTAAGTAAATAATGGCTACTTGTTTTTCTACTGAAAACGGCGTGTACTGAGCTTGCTTTAAGATTTCCACGTTTATAGCGCCTTTATCAATTACCGATTTAGTAGCGGCATCTAAGTCACCACCAAATTTAGAGAAGGCCTCCAACTCTCGGTATAAGGCCTGGTCTAATTTCAAAGTACCAGATACTTTTTTCATGGATTTAATTTGCGCATTACCACCCACACGACTTACAGAAATACCTACGTTAATCGCTGGACGAATACCCGCGTTAAACAAGTTACCTTCTAAGAAGATTTGTCCGTCAGTAATAGAAATTACGTTGGTTGGAATGTATGCAGAAACGTCACCCGCTTGTGTTTCAATGATAGGTAAGGCGGTTAGAGATCCTCCTCCTTTTACTAAATGCTTAATAGAAGCTGGTAAATCGTTCATGTTTTTTGCTACTTCATCATTCGCAATAACTTTTGCAGCACGCTCTAATAAACGACTATGCAAATAGAATACATCACCAGGATAGGCTTCACGTCCTGGAGGGCGACGTAATAATAAAGAAACCTCACGATAAGCCACTGCTTGCTTAGATAAATCGTCGTAAACAATTAAAGCTGGACGACCTGTATCACGGAAGAACTCTCCAATGGCTGCACCTGCAAATGGAGCGTAGAATTGAAGTGGAGCAGGATCTGCTGCTGGAGCCGCTACAATAATAGTATACCCCATTGCGCCATTATCTTCTAATGTTTTCATAACACCTGCAATCGTAGATGCTTTTTGTCCTATGGCTACATATATACAGTAAACTGGTTTACCTGCATCATAGAATTCTTTTTGATTGATAATTGTATCAACACAAATAGCAGTTTTACCAGTTTGACGATCACCAATAACTAACTCACGTTGTCCACGTCCAATAGGAATCATCGCATCAATTGCTTTGATACCTGTTTGTAATGGTTCTTTTACTGGCTCACGGAAAATTACCCCTGGTGCTTTACGCTCCAATGGCATTTCATATAAGTCACCTTTAATAGGACCCTTACCATCAATGGGTTCTCCCAATGTATTAATAACACGACCTGTAAGACCATCTCCTACTTTAATAGAAGCAATCTCTCCAGTTCTTTTTACTTTATTACCTTCTTTAACACCTTTGCTATCACCCATCAATACCACACCCACATTGTCTTCCTCTAGGTTCAATGCAATTGCTTTAGTGCCATTCTCAAATTCAACTAACTCACCACTTCTAACACCATTCAAACCATATACACGGGCAATACCATCACCCACTTGCAATACAGTTCCAACTTCTTCTAAATCCGCTGTAGCATTAAAGTTGCTTAATTGTTGTCTAAGAATTGCCGAAATTTCATCTGGTTTAATGTCCGCCATAACAGTCTATTTTATGTATGATTATTTATATTTTACTAATGAACTCGTTGTTCAAAAATTGTTTTTTAATGTCTTTTAAATCTCTAGCAATACTCGCGTCTACTAAATTATTATTAAACTCAAGTACAAAACCACCTATTAAACTTTCATCTGTTTTAGTAGTTAGTTCAATGGTTTTAAAATCGGCAGCCGATTTTACTTTTTGCTCAATTGATTTTTTAATTTCTTCACTTACCGCTACTGCAGTGGTTAAAGTTACTTGATGAATACCTTTGATTTCATTGTACTGCTCAATAAAGGCTGTAGCCATTTCTGGTAATTCTAACTCTCTGCCTTTTTTTACTAATAGGACAGTGAAAGAATGCGTTAATACACCTACTTTATTTTTTAGCACTTCTGCAATAATGCTATTTTTTTGATCGGCTTTAATAATGGGGCTACGTAACATGTTTACAAATTCGCTACTTGCCACACAAACTGCTTGAATATGTTTCATATCAGCATATACGGCCTCTAATTGACCTTGTTCTGTGGCCAAATCTAATAAGCTCTTTGCGTATCTACCTGCTAAACGTGCGTTGGGCATTTTTTAAAATTTAGTTTAACTTAACTCCGTCTGCTAATTGCTTAATATAAGTTTCTTGTTCTGTTTTATTAGTAAGCTCGCGTCTTAATACTTTCTCTGCTACTTCTACCACTAAGCTTCCTACTTGGTTTTTCACTTCCGTTAAGGCCGCATTTTTTTGTTGGTTAATAGCTACTTGTGCATCTGCCACAATTCTTTCATATTCAGACTTCGCTTTATCTTTCGCTTCAGCTATCATTTTCTCTGAAGCTTCTTTAGCTTCTTTAATAAGAGTAGCTCTTTCTTCTCTCGCTTTGGCTAATAATGTTTCATTTTCATTTTGCATAGCAGTTAAATCTGCTTTCATTTTATCTGCTTTTGCTAAAGAATCCTCTATGCCTTTCTCTCTATCAGAGATAGCTTTCAACATAGGCTTCCAAGCAAACTTGCCTAATACAACAAGTAGTCCAATAAAGGCAACAGTATTCCAGAATACCAATCCGATATCTGGCAACACTAATGGGTTTATTTCTAAAAACATAATCCTTAATTTATCTTAATGATTTAAAATCTTTTATCTAAAATCTTTTCTTTTTCTAAAACGCTTTGTTTAAAAAATTATAGGCCCTTCGCCCTGTGCTAGGGCCTATAATGCTTTTGGAAATCTTTTGATAGATTATCCGTTCCCCAATAGGGCAACCACCACCGCAAATAAGGCTACGGCCTCAACGAAGGCAGCCATTACGATCATGTTAGAACGAATATCATTCACTGCTTCTGGTTGACGAGCAATACTTTCTACCGCTCCTTTACCAATTAGACCGATGCCAATTCCAGCACCGATAGCAGCTAATCCAGCGCCGATTGCGGCAACACTTCCTACTACCATTTTTTTACGTTTTAATTGTTATTGAAAAAAAATTTATAAATATTATTAATGATGATCATGATGTGCTTCCTCTGATGCCATTCCAATATACATTGCAGTAAGCATGGTAAAAATATAAGCTTGTAAAAAAGCAACTAGCAATTCTATCAAGAAAATAAATATTACAAAAGGTACTGCTACTGCAGCTGCATATACTGTTTTAAAAATAAA
>Ga0209499_1001048_pt1 | contig 19833 bp, 19 predicted proteins | sample C_130208_EF_Meta_FD_187306 | JGI IMG/M metagenome (GOLD analysis project Ga0209499, IMG submission 187306) | Freshwater microbial communities from Lake Croche, Canada to study carbon cycling - C_130208_EF_MetaG (SPAdes) (version 2) | ecosystem: Environmental > Aquatic > Freshwater > Lake...
CAAGTTTCATTTTTGATTCTTGAGCTTTAACTAACGCATCTGCCAAAACTAACCGACCTTCTGCATCAGGATTTAAAACTTCGATTGTTTTTCCACCATACATTGTGTGAATATCACTTGGACGAGTGGCATTATCAGAAATCATGTTTTCAGCCATTGCCGCCCAAGCATCAATTGCGATTGGTAATTTCAAAGCTGCAATAGCCAAGATCGCTGCACTAACAGCAGCAGCTCCACTCATATCCGACTTCATTGCTTCCATGCCTGCTGCTGGTTTTAATGCGTAACCGCCAGTGTCAAAAGTAATTCCTTTACCAACGAAAGCTAACTTCTTCTTTGCCTTGGGTGGGTTATATGCAATATGTAATAAACGAGGTGGGTTGGCAGAACCTTGACCAACACCTGAAATACCGCCATAACCGCCATCACGCAGTTGCTTCTCATTTAAAATTGTGACTTTCAAGTGTGCTGCTGAACCGCCGAGAGTTTTTACAGCGGCGGCAAATCGTTTAGTAAATGAATCTGGCGTTAAGTGACTTGGGGGAGTATTGATTAAGTCGCGAACCAACTTTGTATATTCACCAATGATGACAGCGCGCTTGACTGCGGTTTTTGCTTCACTGGAATTCGCCATTTTGGTGTGAACAGTCGCGCCAACCAACGGAGCTTTACGTTCAGCTTTAGAGGATCCGCGGAATTCATCGAATGCGTACGCGCCAAGAGCCATGCCTTCGGCAACAGCTGCGACTTGTTCAATTGAGCTTGTTGGTAGCGCCACGGCTGCACTCTTCTCGCCGGCTAAAGCACGAGAAGCAGCACCGGCTGCTCGACGCAATACTTCGTGGGCATAATCTTTCTTAGCCTCACCCAGACCTGTAAATACCAATAATCGGGTAGTCGAACCTGGCAACTTAGTAATTTCATTGGCAGCCCCTGTTGCGCCCAAGTCTTTCAGGGCTGAGAGCAAGGACTTTTCATCAAGTGAAACTGAGCCAGATTCAATCTTTAAGGTATCCGCTTTAGCGCCTTTGGCTAAACCAACAATCAAAATATCATCAGAAACTAAAGCATCGGATAAACGGATTGATTTCATGGCGCTCCTTATTTTTTGTTCAATTGAACGTGGTTGAGTCTAAAGCAGGAAACCCAGAATATGTAGCGATAGATTGTGCGCCATGAAGCAATCTCCTCTCCATGAGCGTCATTTAGCCCGCAACGCCAAGATGGCTGATTTTGGTGGTTGGCTAATGCCGATCGAATATCCCGGTGCTGGCGTTTTGGCTGAGCACGCGGCAGTGCGTGAGCGAGTTGGCCTCTTTGATGTTTCGCACCTGGGAAAAGCAGCGGTGGTCGGTGCAGGCGCACTTGAGTTTTTAAATTCAATGTTAACAAATGACTTAACCAAAATTGCCGATGGCGCAGCCCAGTATTCAATGTTGTGCAACAGTGCCGGAGGCGTGATTGATGATCTAATCGTGTATCGCAATTCTGATGCTGATTTTTTTATCGTACCGAATGCTTCGAATACCAGTGCGGTAGTTGCAGACCTGCAAGCAAATTCCCCGAGCGGAATTAAAGTTACTAATCTGCACAATGAGTATGGCGTAATTGCACTGCAGGGACCATTGGCCGCGAAAGTTTTAGCGCATTTTGGATTACAAATCGAAATCGACTACATGGCTTTTACCTATGTATCAATCGCTGGCTGTGAGGTAATCGTCTGCCGAACCGGATATACCGGTGAATATGGTTTCGAAGTTTTACCTAAGTGGAATCAAGCGCTAACTGTTTGGGATGCCTTAACTGAACAAGTCGATGCGAACGATGGATTAGTTTGCGGCCTTGGCGCGCGAGACACGTTGCGAACTGAGATGGGATACCCGCTTCATGGCCATGAACTTTCGCTAGAAATATCACCAGTTATGGCAAGTGCGAGTTGGGCAGTTGGCTGGAACAAGACGAATTTCCAAGGCAGTGCGGCTTTAAAGGAGCAGAAGCAAAATGGTGTGAATCGACGTTTAGTTGCGCTCAAATCACTTGACCGCGGAATTCCGCGCCCAGATATGAAAGTTCTTCATGATGGCGCTGAGGTCGGGATCGTAACTAGCGGAACATTTTCACCAAGTCTTAAATTTGGAATAGCGTTAGCGTTGGTGAGCTCAGAATTTAAAGTTGGACAGCAACTCAATATTGATGTGCGAGGGCGCACTTCCAGCGTAGAGATTGTTAAGTTACCGTTTATGCCATCGCACGTTCGCTAAGAAACTAGGGGAGAAACAAAATGGAATATCGCCGCTTAGGTAATACTGGAATGTACGTTTCCGAAATCTCTTACGGAAACTGGATCACCCATGGAAACCAAGTTGAGGCAACTGCCGCTAACGCCTGCGTAAAAGCTGCCTTTGAAGCCGGCATTACAACTTTTGATACCGCCGATGTTTATGCGGGAACAAAAGCTGAAACTATTTTGGGTAAGGCTCTTAAAGGGGTAAAGCGAGAGTCTTATGAGCTATTCACTAAAGTTTATTTTCCAACTGGCACCGGAAAGAACGATCGTGGACTTTCGCGTAAGCACATCATGGAATCTTGCAATGCATCATTAAAGCGCTTGCAAACTGATCACATCGATCTCTATCAGGCACACCGCTTTGATTATGAAACTCCGCTCGAAGAAACACTCAGCGCTTTTGATGACTTGATTCGTCAAGGCAAAGTTAATTACATAGGCGTTTCTAATTGGAAGCACACTGAAATTCAAGATGCGTTGAAAATTCAAGACGACAAGGGCTACAACCGAATCGTTTCAAACCAACCTTCTTACTCTGCTATTTATCGAGTTATCGAGGCAAAGGTCGTGCCGCTTTGTGAACGCGAAGGCATCAGCCAGATTGTTTATTCGCCGTTGGCGCAAGGAGTTCTGACCGGTAAATATCTACCCGGCAAGAAAGTTCCGACTGATTCACGTGGCGCAAATAAGAATAACAATGGTCAATTCATGCAAGGCATGATGAACGAGGAATTCCTGGGCCATGTAGCTAAATTGCAACCAATTGCCGATGCGCAAGGCGTGACCATGTCTCAGCTGGCTCTAGCCTGGATCCTTAGCATTCCAAATGTGGCCAGTGCGATTATGGGTGCAACTAAACCTAAACAAGTTACTGAAAATGCAAAGGGCAGCGGAATCAAACTTGAAGCATCGGTAATCAACGAAATCAATACGGTTTTAAAGCCAATTGTTCAAACTGACCCAAACCTGATGGGTAGCCCAAAGCCTCGCGTCTAGTTACTTTTTCTTTTGGTAGGCCGCTGACGGCTTAGGTGCGCGTAGACGTCGCATCTGAGTCGAACGCAACCAGCCATACATTCCTAGACCTTTGGTATTTGCATCTGGGAATTTCTCAATAATCTGCTTTTTCAACTTGCGACTCAAAAAGATGCCATCTACAACGGCAAAGAGAAGCACGGTATACATCAGCACGATTGCTAAGACGTTCACTGTCGCATTAGGTACTACTGAGAAAATCAAAACTACAAAAATAATTGGCATAAAGAACTCACCAATTGAGCGGCGCGCATCTACTGCGTCTCTGAGATACCGACGAACTTGCCCTCGATCACGCAATGGAAGAGCGCTCTCATCGCCACGCATGTAAGCCTCGCGCGCAGCAATTCTTCGTTCCCGAGCTAAGTCTTTTTCACGTTTCTTGGCTTCTTTGCCAATCACAGGTGCAAGAGTGGAAACTTTGCGCTTTGATTCAGCAGCTTTGCGAGATGGTGTTGGACGACCCTTTTTTGCGGCTTCTTCAGTCATAGCGAAACTATAGAGCCAGCATGCGCTCGAGAGCGAGTTTCGAGTAGTTGCGAACATCTTCAGGCACGATTATTTGATTGACTACCTGGCCCTGGACCAAAGATTCCATAGCCCAAACTAGATGAGGCAAGTCAATACGGTTCATGGTCGAGCAATAACAGACAGTCTTATCGAGGAAAAGAATTTCTCTATCAGGCATGGTGCGCGACAGGCGCTGCACCAGGTTTAGTTCAGTGCCGATCGCCCATTTAGAACCGGCTGGAGAATTAGTCACAGTCTGAATAATTTTCTCAGTTGAACCAACCACATCGGCAATCGATACAACCTCATGCTGGCATTCTGGATGAACCAATACTTGTACACCTGGAACTCGCTGACGCACATCTGCCACATTCCGCGCACTGAAGCGACCATGTACTGAGCAATGACCACGCCAAAGAATTACTTTTGCCGCCCGCAATTCGGCTTCAGTTAAACCGCCCATCGGTTTCCAGGGATTCCAAACTACGCAATCTGTTAGTGGTAAACCCATTGCGAGAACCGCTGTGTTTCGTCCTAAATGTTGATCGGGCAAAAAGAGAATCTTTTCACCTTGCGTAAATGCCCACTCCATTGCATTTTTCGCATTAGATGAAGTGCAGATAGTTCCACCATTTTTTCCAGTGAAACTTTTTATTGCCGCAGATGAATTCATGTAGGTAACCGGAATAGTTTTTTTCGCAATTCCAAGTTGAGTCAATTGATTCCAACAATCGTCTACTTGGTTAGCACTTGCCATGTCGGCCATTGAGCAACCTGCAGCGAGATCGGGCAGGATAACTTTTTGATCTGCCTTAGTTAACACATCGGCACTTTCGGCCATGAAGTGAACGCCACAAAAAATTACATATTCGGCTTCCGGATTATCGGCAGCAGCTTGAGCCAATTTAAATGAGTCGCCAGTGATGTCAGCAAATTCGATAACTTCATCGCGCTGGTAATGGTGGCCAAGAATCATTACCTTCGAACCCAGGGCAGCTCGCGCAGCACGGGCCCGTTCAACTAAATCTGGGTCGCTAGCAGCTGGCAATTCGCCGGCACAGGAAACTCCGCGTTCGCTAGTTAGATCGCGTTCGCGCCCCATTAAAAGAAGATCGGTTAGTGCCATGGCGACATTCTCTCGAATTTTCGGTCTCTTGTCGCACCATCTGCCACTCATGGCTAGTATTAAGCCCTGTTCGTAGAACTTTTAGGGGAGAGCAATGACTACCGAAGCCGTAGATATCAAGATGACCAGTATCGCTTTGAGCGATGTAGCAGCAAGCAAAGTTGCTGCACTTTTGGCTCAAGAAGGTCGCGATGATCTCTGCCTACGTGTTGCGGTTCAACCTGGTGGTTGTTCTGGCCTGAAGTATCAGCTCTACTTCGATGATCGCAACCAAGATGGCGACATCGTGCGTGAGTTCGGTACCGTAAAAGTTGTAATCGACAAGATGAGCGATCCTTACCTAATGGGCGCGACCATTGATTTTGTAGACACCATTGAGAAGCAAGGTTTTACGATTGATAATCCGAACGCGCAAGGTTCATGCGCTTGCGGCGATTCATTTAACTAAATCCGAACGCCTTTAACTCAATGAAAATCGGTGTTGCTGGTTCTGTTGGCATGGACCATTTAATGACGTTTCCGGGAAAATTCACTGATTCTTTAGTGGCCGGATCCCTAGAGAAGGTATCCCTTTCTTTCTTGGTTGACGGCCTCGAAGTTCGCAGAGGTGGATGTGCGGCGAACATTGTTTATGGCATGGGTGTTCTTGGTTTAAATCCGGTACTAATCGCAGCCGTAGGAAAAGATTGGGCTGATTACGATGCCTGGTTAATTCGTCACGGTGTTGATACCTCACATGTTTTGATTTCCACTTCGCAGTTCACTGCGCATTTCATGGTCACCACTGATACTGAGTTGAATCAGATCGCATCATTTTTCCCAGGCGCTATGTCTGAAGCGCGAAATATCGAACTTGGCCCAATTATGGATAAAACTGGTCGCTTCGATATTGTCGTTATTTCACCAGATGACCCCGAGGCTATGATGCGACATTCCGAAGTCTGTCGTACCCAAGGGATTGCTTTCGCCGCAGATCCTTCACAACAAATGGCCCGCATGAGTGGTGAAGAAATTCGTCAATTAATTACGGGTGCCAAGTACTTATTCATGAATGAATATGAATTAGCACTAGCGATGCAAAAGACCGGCTGGACTGATGCTGAAATCCTTGACTTAGTTGAATATCGTGTTGTCACACTGGGTTCAAAGGGCGCTAAAGTTGAATCCAAAAGCGGTGAATTTGTGCAAGTAACTGTGCCAAAAGAAAAAGCAAAGATCGATCCAACTGGCGTAGGTGATTCATTTAGATCAGGTTTCATAGCTGGTTTAGCTTGGGGTTTAAGCCATGAGCGATGCGCTCAACTTGGCTCAATGATTGCAACTTATGTTATTGAAACAACTGGAACTCAGGAGTATCGCTTCACTGCGACCGAGTTTGTAGCACGTTTTGCCGAAGCTTATGGGTCTGATGCAGCTAGCGAGATTTCTTCACAACTGAAATAATCGCGTTAATTAGTGCTCGCACTTCGGCCTCGGTCACGCCATGATGCAAAGTTATACGTAAATTTCCGTCAGTCTTCAAGCCAAGGGCTGCCAGTACGTGGCTTGGCTGCATTTGAGCCGCAGTGCAAGCAGAACCAGAATCGAGAACAAAATTGATTTCGTTTAGTTGTCGAACTAAATCTTCACCAACGCAACCATCAGCAACCAATGCAATTGTTTGACTAACAGAATCTGAAAGAACACCAGCAAAAGTAATTCCTAGATTTGCATCTGAAAGTTCTTTCCGAATCAGGTTATTCAATTCTGAAATGCGAGCCCCTTCGGTAGCTTCTTCCTTTAACCATTCATCAAGGGCAACAGCACTGGCCAAAAGAAGTGGTAGTGATGATGACTCGGGTGTTCTGCGAATGCTTAAATTTGGAAGTGGATTCTTCCAATCAGTGGAGTTACGGATTGCCAAAATACCGATACCAGCTGGGCCTTGCCAACTAGTAGCATCAAAAATCGCACTATCCCATCGTGTGGGCATGGTCAGATTCGGGGCTGCCGAATAGTCGAGAGCAACGAACGAAGGATTGATTTTCTCGATTACTGAATTTACATCTTGGGTAATTCCGGTTTCAATATTCACACCCTGCAGAGCTAAAACTGATCGGTCTACCGACTTTAGATCGGCTATTTGACCGTTGGATCCGACATTCAAAATCTGCGTTGAGCCACCAGATTTTTCATGCACAATTCCGACCGCGAAAATACTTCGGCGATCAACCGATGAATGAAGCATCGTGTACTGAGGTTTCAAAAGTCCAGAAATCGCAAGTTGCAGACCAAGACGAGGTTCACCTAGCACTTCGATCTCGCTGGGAAGTAGGTTCAAATTTGCGGCAATAGATTCGATAGCTTCATTGCGCAAAATCGCACTTCGTGCTGAATGATCGCCAATCTTTGCGGGGTCTGCCCAGCCTTGGCCGAAAGCATCTGTCAGGAGGGCAATCGCGGCAGGATGAAGAGGCGATTGACTAGTGAAATTTCCTGTGACCCGAACCACGCGTCGAAGGCTACTACTCACTGAAGCAGACGTCTAAGCGTACGACTATCCTTACGCTATGAAATTGAATACCACTCGTCGTGCCGGCTTATTGTTGGTGCCGGCCTTTATTTCCCTTACTGGCTGCGCCAAGAACGCAGACTCTGGATTTAGTGGCGACGCGTCAAGTATCAATCAGATCTCACATTCACTTTGGACAAATGCTTGGTTGATCGCGGCCATTGTCGGAGTCTTCACCGCAATCTTGATCGTGTGGCCGGCGATATTTCATCGCGCGCCTAAGAATGGTCCAGAATTTCCAAAGCAGACGCAATACAACGTGCCGGTTGAAATTGCTTACACGATCATCCCGTTCATTATCGTGGCAGTCTTGTTCTATTTCACCGCGGTTAAAGAGGACCAGATAACTAAGCCACAGGGAAATGTTCAGCACCAAATCGAAGTAAACGGATTCCAATGGTCTTGGCAATTTACTTATCTTGATGCTGGTGAAGATGTGAAAATGACTGGTACCACTGCGAAGCCACCTGTACTCGTAGTGCCGCAGGGAGAGCGTGTTCGATACACAATTAATTCAAATGATGTCGTGCACGGTTTTTGGATTCCAGAATTCATGATTCAAATTCAGAATTTGCCAGGGGTAACGAATCACCTTGAATTCACGGCCAACAAATTAGGAGTTTTCCCTGGTCGTTGCAACATCCTATGCGGACGTAATCATTCTCAGATGCTCTTCACTGTGCGGGTAGTGACGCCAGCCGAGTACGAAACATATATTTCGAATTTGAAACTAGAAACTGAGAAGGCGGGCAAAGCATGACCACGTACGCGCAACGCGAGGCAGTCGATACGGATGCAACTACGACTATTCGACCAACTTCTAAAGGTCGGCACTTTGTCCGCTTTGTAACGTCAACGGATCATAAAACAATCGGTTACATGTATCTAGTGACAACCTTTGCGTGGTTCTTAATCGGTGGTGTTTTAGCGCTTATTTTAAGAGCCGAATTGACTCGACCAGGGATGCAGTTTCTGAGTAATGAGCAGTACAACCAAGTATTTACAATGCACGGAACTATTATGTTGTTGCTCTTTGCGACACCGCTTTTCGTTGGTTTCGCCAATGTGATTATGCCGTTGCAAATTGGTGCAGCAGATGTGGCATTCCCACGTTTGAATATGTTGTCTTTCTGGATTTATTTATTCGGTGGCATTATGGCTTTCGCCGGTTTCTTATCTCCAGGAGGCGCAGCTTCCTTCGGCTGGACTGCCTACGCACCACTGTCTAGCTCGCAGTACTCACCCGGCATTGGTGCCGACCTCTGGATTGTCGGATTAGCTTTAGGCGGAATCGGAACTATTCTCGGCGGCGTAAATTTCATTACAACAATTTTCACAATGCGCGCACCTGGTATGACCATGTTCCGTATGTCTATTTTTAGCTGGAACGTGTTACTTACTTCTATTTTAGTCCTATTGGCTTTCCCGCCACTTGCGGCAGCTTTGCTCGGCCTCGAATCGGATCGACTTTTTGATTCGCACATCTTTGATCCTGCCAACGGTGGCGCGATGTTATGGCAGCATCTCTTCTGGTTCTTTGGACATCCTGAGGTTTATATCTTGGCACTACCGTTCTTCGGCATTGCAACTGAAATCTTGCCGGTCTTTAGTCGTAAGCCAATTTTTGGTTATAAAGGTTTGATCGCAGCAACAATTGCAATCTCAGCTCTATCAGTTTCAGTTTGGGCGCACCACATGTTTGCGAGTGGGCAGGTGCTATTACCCTTCTTCTCGTTTATGACTTTCCTCATTGGTGTGCCAACTGGCGTAAAGTTCTTTAACTGGATTGGCACTATGTGGCGTGGACACGTCACCTTTGAGACTCCAATGTTGTTTGTTATGGGATTCTTAATCACCTTCTTATTCGGCGGTTTGACCGGAATTATTTTGGCTTCACCACCACTGGATTTCGCAGTCTCTGCTTCATATTTCGTAGTCGCGCACTTCCATTACGTGCTCTTTGGCACGGTGGTATTTGCAATGTTCGGCGGGTTTTATTTCTGGTGGCCAAAGATGACTGGACGCATGCTTAATGAGCGGCTCGGCAAGATTCACTTCTGGACTCTGTTCTTTGGGTTCCATACAACATTCTTGATCCAACACTGGTTAGGTATCAAAGGCTTCCCACGTCGCTACGCCGATTACTTAGCAACTGATGGATTTACAACCATGAATATGATCTCGACTGTCGGTTCGATTTTGTTGGCTCTTTCGATGATTCCTTTTGCAATCAATGTTTGGATTACTCGAAAATCACCGCTAGTTAATTGTGATGATCCATGGGGCTACGGTGCATCATTGGAGTGGGCGACATCTTGCCCGCCTCCACGCCACAACTTCTTAACCATGCCGCGTATTCGTTCTGAGCGACCAGCATTTGATCTGCACCACCCACATATTAAGACTGAGGGGCATTAATCAGATGAAATCTAATTATCGCCTCTTTGTTGGATTAGCAGTCTTTTACGCAATTATTTCTTTCGTCTATTACTACGTGGGTGGCGAACCGCTCGGAATTACCTGCTTACTACTTAGTTCGCTGCTGGCTGCAATGATTGGGTATTACGTTTGGTTCACCAATCGACGGATTGGCGTTACTTTGCCGGAAGATAATTCGGAAGGCGAAATTGCTGATTCTGCGGGTGAACTTGGTTTCTATAGCCCTCATTCATGGTGGCCGCTTCCGTTAGCCGCCAGCATGTTTGCAGTTGGCTTAGGTTTGATTATTGGCTGGTGGTTGACACTGCTTGGTGTTGGTGCGCTCGTTATTAGCATTATCGGATTCGTGACCGAGTATGAAAAGCCAAGCAACGACTCAATCTTTCATTAAATAACCTGATCGTGTTCAAGAAATTTGCACCGGGACTCTTTGTACTCCTCTGGAGCACGGGATTCATAGGCGTCAAATTTGGATTGCCTTACGCTCCACCTTTTTACTTTGTGGCTATTCGGATGGCTATTGCGTCCGTCCTCTTATTTATCGCCATTTCGTTCTTGCGCAAGACCCAGCCATTGAATCGCAAAATCATCTGGCCTTCAATATTAATTGGGTTAACACTGCATGGTGCCTACTTGGGAGGTTGCTTCTTCGCAGTAAGTAGAGGATTGCCGGCCGGCATAACAGCGTTAATAGCTAGCTTGCAACCAGTATTGGTGAGTCTTTTTGCGGCTAGATATCTGGGCGAGCCACTTAGGAATCGCGCTGTTTTCGGTTTAGCTCTTGGTTTGCTAGGACTTTTTGTAGTTGTTATACCGCGCGTTAGTGCGGCTGGTACCAATTCAATCTCGTTGATTTCAATTGCAGCGTGTGTTATCGGACTGCTAGGTGGCACCAGTGGAACGATTCTGCAGAAAAAATATGGGGGAGCAATTCCAACTCTGGCAGGTACCTCAATTCAATATGCCGCCACGGCAGCAGTTCTGTTGACCCTGGCGTTAATATTTGAGAAACCAGAGATTCAATGGTCTGCCAAGTTTGTTGGCGCGCTAGCTTGGTTAGTTCTGGCCCTTTCTTTCGGGGCAATTTTGCTGCTCTTTTTCTTGCTTAGCCATGGCAGTGCAGCAAGTGTTTCTTCGCTCTATTACTTAGTGCCAGCCGCAACGGCCATCGAAGCATATTTCTTCTTTAATGAGCACATCTCACCAATCTCTTTGATTGGTACTGTTATAACTGTGATTGGTGTTTGGTTGGTTGTGGGTAAGCAAAAAGAAACCCACTCTGTCAATTAACTACTGGGTTAATTAACAGAGCGGGATTTTTTCTAGTTTATTAGTGGTGTTCGATCTCTTTTAGATCGTTCAGTGTTGGCTTTGAAATACTTTCCGCATTTGCCTGGCTGATTCGCTTGCGTAGCTTGTTCTTCAAGCCACCTGCACGACGCACGCCACGAGCATCTACATCTTCTAGCGCCAAGGCCGGAGCCTGTTCGTGAGCAGTTAGTTTCCAAGCTAGTTCAGGTGAAATAGGTTCGTGGACTTCGACAAACTCACCATGTGGAAGCATAAGTAAACGACCAGTTTCTCGACCATGAAGCACTAGTTCGCGATCAGCACGTTGCAATGATAAACAAATTCGCTTCGTTACTACGAATGCGATTGGTGGCAACAGGATTATGCCAATTCGGCTGAACCACATCACTTGGTTAATTGCCAGATGGAAGTTCGTTGCGATGATGTCATTTCCACCATTGATTAGAGCAACCAACATGAAGGTAAGTGACATTGCACCGAGTGCAGTGCGGTTAGGCACATTGCGTGGGCGATCAAGCAAATGATGTTCGCGTTTGTCGCCAGTAATCCAACTTTCGATGAATGGGTAGAGCGCCAAACCAGTGAACAGAATGCCCGGCACAATTAAACCCGGAATTAAAATATTCCAAGAAACTGTGTGTCCTAAGAAATGACTTTCAAGCGGGGGAGACATGCGGACTAATCCGTCGAGCCAGCCCATATACCAATCGGGTTGTGAACCTGCTGAAATTTGGCCAGGGTTATACGGTCCATAAAGCCAAATTGGGTTAATCGAAGCCACCGCACCTAAGAATGCAGTTACGCCGAAAACGATAAAGAAAAAGCCACCAGCTTTAGCCATGTACGCAGGCATCAGCGGATAACCGACAACATTCTTTTCGGTGCGTCCCGGGCCAGGCCACTGGGTGTGCTTCTGATACCAAACCAACATTAAGTGCACCGTAATGAGTGCGAGGAAAATTCCTGGCAATAATAAAACGTGCACCGTAAAGATTCGTGGAATAAACGCTTCACCAGGAAATGCGCCACCGAATGCAAAGTAGGCAAGATATGAACCTACGACTGGTAGGGCCTGAATAATTGCCTCAGCGATGCGGATACCGGTTCCTGAAAGTAAATCATCGGGCAATGAGTAACCGAGGAATCCTTCAACAATACCGAGAGTTAGTAACCCGACACCAATGATCCAGTTGAACTCACGAGGTTTGCGGAAAGCACCAGTAAAATAAACCCGCATTAAGTGAACAACAATTGCCGCCATGAAAATCAAAGCCGCCCAGTGGTGAATTTGGCGCATTAAGAGACCACCACGAACTTCAAACGAGATGTGCAGAGTCGAAGAGTACGCTGCCGACATATGCAAACCCTTTAGTGGCTCATACGCACCTTGATATAGAACCTCGCGTTGCGATGGGTCGTACCAGAAAGTTAGGAAAGTTCCGGAAAGGAGCAAAATGACGAATGAGTACAACGCAACTTCACCGAGTAAGAACGACCAATGGTCAGGGAATACTTTGGTTAAGTTCTTCTTCATCCATTTAGCGGCGCCAGTGCGCTCATCTACATAGTTGGCTACTGTGCCAGTAACTCTTTCACGTGCTGTCATATTGAGCGCTCCCAGAAACTAGGTCCAACTGGTTCGGTGAATGGTTTTTGTGCAACTAAATAACCTTCTGCATCTACTGTGATAGCTAGTTGTGGAAGTGGGCGAGCAGCTGGTCCAAAAATTACTTTGGCAGCCCGAGGTACGTCGAAAGTGGATTGATGGCAAGGACAGAGAAGATGCTTTGTTGATTGCTCATAGAGCGCAACTGCGCAACCCATGTGAGAGCAAATTTTACTAAATGCAATGATGCCTTCGTGAGTCCAAGACAAACGTTCGGCGCTTAACTGAAACTCTTCTGGCCGAATGCGAATTAGGAGAACCGCGTCTTTACCGATGTCATTCAGAGTGCGCTCTTGATCAGGTCGCAGTTTTGGTAGCACTTGCGCAACTGCGCCAACTTCTAAATCTTCCGGACGAATTGGTCTATCACCTGGGTCGGTCACCAAACGGGTACCAGCCATCCAGCTGGTTTTAGTTAAATCATCTTTAGGTAGCGGACCTAGATCTCGCAGCAAAACCAATGGCGAGAGACCAATCAAACCTAAGGAAAGACCCATTGAACGTTTGATTAAAGAACGGCGGCCAAGACCAGCGGCTCCAGCTCGCTCTTTTACAGTAGCCACAAGAGCATCACGGTCTTCGTCTTCAGAACGCAAAGTATGGCGCATCGCAATTACTTCTTCATCAGGCATCAGAGTCTTAGCCCAATGAATAGCAGCGGCGCCAATGAAGAAGAGTGCGATCGCAAGTCCAAGGCCTAAGAAAAGTTGCTGAGCATTTGTATTACCCAGAACTGGAAAAAACACGAAGATATCTTTGGCAATAAAATAATACGAATATATGAAAAGCACTGTTCCGAACGCTGAGATCAAAAAGAGAATTGCCACTTGTCGTTCAGCACGCTTTTCAGCTATTGGATCAGTATCTGATTTGCGATGAACGTGTGCGGGCAAGCCAGGATCTTTTATCGCTTCGATTTCATTAGACATATTTTTATCTCGCCTTCGTCGCTAACCAAACTGCAACACCGATCAGCAGTCCGAGTCCAAGTGTCCAAACCAATAAACCTTCAGTAACTGGGCCAACGCGTCCAAGTGCGGCCCCGCCCAACTGTGGTTCAGTCTCAGCCGCTTTAATCCATTTGATAATCGATAGTTTTTCGGCAGGAGTGACAGTCTTATCCGAAAACACTGGCATGGACTGCGGGCCAGTAATGAGCGCTTCATAAATATATTTAGGTTCTACGCCCATCAAAGTTGGCGCATATTTTCCTTGCGATAGTGCGCCACCTTGACCCGCAAAGTTGTGGCACATCGCGCAGTTAGTGCGAAATAAAGTTCCACCCTCAGCAGTATTGCCGTCGCGTTCATAGTTGAGTGACGATTCACCAGGAATTGCTGGGCCAGGCGCAGTTGATGCAACGTAGGCAGCAAGTGCAGCAGTCTGTTCCGCGTTATAAACGGGCTTCTTACGAGCAATCTGTTGGCTTAAGTCAGCTACTGGCATACGGCCGGTGCCGACTTGGAAATCTACTGAGGCTGCACCAACACCGATTAATGAGGGAGCGATGGAGCTACCTTCCAAATTTAACCCGTGACAGGAAGAGCAACCTTTTAGAAATATTTGTTTTCCTTCGGCGATCTGCGCTGAGCGTTGATCAACAGAAAGTTGTGTCTTGTCAGTAGCGCTAGCGACTGAAAAAGTAGTGCCAATGGCGAATAATGCGATCACCAAAAGCAATGGTGAAGCGAAAGCGCTATGACGGAGTTTAGATATTTTTCTCATGATTCTTTTCTACTTGATTAGGTAGATCGCGGAAAAGAGTGCGATCCAAACGACGTCGACGAAGTGCCAATAATACGAAACTACAATGGCCGTTGTTGCTTGGTTGTGCGTGAAACGGCGAGCTTTAGCAACACGGATCATGACGATGAGAAATGCGATCAGACCGCCGGTTACGTGTAGACCGTGGAAGCCAGTAGCAATGTAGAAAACTGAACCGTAAGCCACAGATGAAATACTTAAACCTTCTTTTACTAGCGAAGCGTATTCAAAAATTTGCCCGCCTACGAAGAACGCACCCATTAAGAATGTAAGTGAGAACCATTCACGCATTCCCCATTTAGTGAATTGCCAGATAGGTCCAGTTTTGCGTTCCTGGAATCGTTCAGCGGCGAAGACACCGAACTGACAAGTTACCGAGGACAGAACTAAAACGGTGGTGTTGAGAGCAGCGAATCGAATGTTGAGAAGTTCAGTTGACTTGATCCAGACTGCTGGACCTTGAACTGCACGAGTGGTGAAGTACATCGCGAAGAGAGCAGCAAAGAACATCAACTCACTTGATAGCCAAACGATGGTTCCTACAGCAACCAAGTTCGGGCGGGTGGGTTTATGTATTCCAACAGTTGTGCTCGACATGCTGCGTATTATTCCCGAAATATCCCCGCTTGGCGTCCGCAAGAGCCTTTTTAGACGAGTGATATTGGTGAGATAGCATGAGTCAGGTCACAGGGGTTTTAGCCTCGAATTTGATTAGAATTAGGGTCATGAGTAGCACAGAAATACCAAAGATCCGTGTGGTTATTTATTCACATGATTCAGCTGTTCGGGCTGCTGTTATATCGGCGCTAGGTCGCAAAATCGCTGCCGATCTGCCAGGGCATGAAGTTCATGAATTTGCTACAGCGGCTGCACTTCGGGTCTTTGTGGATCGTCCAGATCTATCTGGAAATTTCAAAGCTGATTTATTCATTCTTGATGGTGAAGCAGTACCTGAAGGTGGAATGGGTGTCGCTCGCCAGTTAAAGGATGAAGTCTTTAATTGCCCGCCAGTTTTACTAATCACTGGCCGCAAAGAAGATGCCTGGCTAGCAGCTTGGTCTCGCGCCGAATCTGTTGTAACCCATCCAATCGATCCCTTTACCTTGGCGCAGTCTGCTGCGGCTTTGTTGCGCAAACAAAATCTCGCAACGACGAATGTCTAATTCCGATACCTGGCCACAACTAATAGAGACGCTAACCAGCGGGTTAGATCTCAGTTCAACTTCGGCCCAATGGGCAATGAATGAAATCTTGCAAGGTGAAACCGATATTGCGCAGATTAAGGATTTTCTTTTAGCTCTTAAAACCAAAGGCGAAACGGCCGAAGAAGTAAATGCCTTTGTTGATGCGATGTATCAACACAGCGCTCCGATAGATATTGCCGAGCGAGCAGTAGATACCGTCGGCACGGGCGGCGACGGGTTCAACACAATCAATATCTCAACTACTGCCGCTATTGTTGCCGCCGCAGCAGGCGCAAAAGTTGTTAAGCACGGAAATCGTGCTGCCACATCGAAATCTGGATCAGCTGACTTGCTCGAAGCTCTCGGAGTGAATATCGACTTAGTTGGCGAAGGCGTTGAAACTGTGTTTCGCGAAGTTGGAATTGGCTTTTGTTTTGCGCCTAAATTTCACCCAGCCATGCGCTTCGCAGCACCCGCTCGAAAAGAGTTAGGCGTTCCAACTATCTTCAACATTCTTGGTCCACTGGCTAATCCAGCCAAACCAAAGGCGGCAGCCATTGGGGTAGCAAACGATCGAATGCATTTATTGATGGCTCAAGTGCTATCGGTAAAAGGCGTAGATGGTTTTGTATTCCGAGGCGACGATGGTTTGGATGAAATTTCACTGGCGACTACAACATCTGTTCTAACCATTGGCGAAGGGGAGATCTTGTCAGATCTTATTGATCCAACCGATTTTGGAATTTCAAAAGCGCCGATCGCTGATTTGGTTGGGGGAGATGCCGAATTCAATGCAAGTGTTTCTCGAGCCATTTTCAATGGCGAAAAAGGAGCACCTCGTGATGCAGTCGCACTTAATGCTGCTGCTGCTATTGCGGCATATAAGGGTGAATTTAGTAATTCATTATTAGAGCGTATGCAAGATGGCTATGCCGATGCCATCAAAGCCATTGATTCAGGAGCTGCGACTCAGTTGTTATCAAATTGGGTTGCGGCAAGCCAGCGATTATTGTCATCGTGATTTTTTCGGTTATCGGCCAATAAAGCGCGAGCTCTTCCACTTCCAAAAATTGGTAATTTCCACTCGCCGTTAACTTCAACCAAACGTATACCAGGACTATCTAAATAAGTAAGAAGTAATTCGATCTCTTCGTGAGTCGATGCAGGCAATACCGAAACCTGCGAAACTACAACCTCCGCGCTTAAGGTAAGGGATTCAATAGTTTGGGTAAGTGATGCTCCGGCGGCGGAGATAACGCTTCCTGCCAAGCGCCCATAACGGATCACGATGAACTCCCATTTATTGCTATCTTCAAGTTTTAGCGCAGTAACTATTTGGCTAACTTTGGTAAGGGCGCTAATTCGTTGTGCTCTAGCGGTTCCACGTATGAAGGCGGAAAGTCGGTTGCGCACCTCGGCGGCTTCCTCGAATCTTTCGGCTAGTGCGAGCTCATTCATTTTGGTTTCGTGAGTCGTGATGACTGGTCGAGCATCTACGGTTAGATATTCAACAGCCATTTTGGTGATCGCGTCGTAGTTGTCAGAATTCTGAAGTCCAATACAAGGCGCTCCGCATTTGCCCATATCTAAAAGTGCGCATGAACTTGCAGTGCGAATACTGCGGTTAGAGATCTTTGGTTTACATTGGCGAATAGGGAGGACATCATGCATAGCGTCGATAGCCAGCTGCGCAACCGTGAGTTTGTTGAATGGGCCAAACCAACCCTGATCGTCGTTTAGAGTCTTGGAACCACGAACAGCTGAGAGTCTGGGGAAATTTTCATTAGTTAGCTTGACCCACACTGCGGTCTCCTGTTTGGTCGAGCGCCGATTGAATTTAGGTGTTTGACTTTGAATAATACGAAGTTCTTTCACTTTCGCTTCGATAACAGTTGGGCAGATAATCACATCAATACGATCGGTCAAAGCAATCATGTCGCGCATGCGTCGTCGTGTTTCAGCAGCCGTGAAATAACTCTTAACTCGATTTCGCAAGTTTCGCGAAGTGCCAACATATAGGGCTGAACCATCGCTGGCTCGAAAGATATAGACGCCTGCCGAGTTTGGGATGTTCGCAGCCAAATGTTTTTTCGCTCGTTGTGCTGGCGTTATTTGCGCACTGTAATTCTGTAGTTCTTCTAGAGTTGAGATTCCCAAATTTCCTAAACGTGCAATTAGACCGTGTAGTACATCTACGGTCGCGAGCGCATCATCGAGAGCTCGGTGGGTAGGTGATGTGGTTGCATTAAAATACTTTGCCAGAGTGCCTAGTTTGCAGTTGATCACTTCATCTTTGGACAAAACTTGACGAGCCAATTTGGCGGTGTCCAAAACCGGAAACTTGGGCCACGGATATCCGAGGTTTGCAGCAGCAGCTTTCAGAAAGCCGAGATCAAAAGGAGCGTTGTGGGCGACAAAGACAGTGTCGGCGTTAGAGCCTAGGAATTCCAAAAGGGTTGGAAAAGTCTCTGAAATTTTGGGTGCCGCCATCACCATCGCATCGGTAATTCCGGTGAGCACTGTAATAAATGGTGGAATGGGGGTTCCTGGATTTATAAATGTTTGAAACTCCCCTAGAACTTCGCCGCCACGTATTTTGACTGCGCCTATTTCAGTTATGCCGGCTCCGGCTTTAGGAGAACCACCTGATGTCTCCAGATCGAGCACCACGAATGTTGTTTGGGCCAGCGGACGTCCAAGATCATCGAAAGTCGCTTGCCAAGAATTCATAATGACATGATCCTAAATCCTCTATCTGACACTGGGAAGCCGAGGTAGATTTTGAACATGAGCGTTAATGGAGCACCAGCTGGTCTATTGCAAGATTTTCAAGCATTAGGCGATAAAAAGAATGGTCACATCGGCTTAGTTCTCGTTCATGGATTTACTGGTTCACCAGCAGCGATGCGCCCTTGGGCTGAGTATCTAAATGCCCGTGGCTATACGGTTCGAGTTCCATTACTCCCGGGCCATGGAACTAAACCGGCTGATTTAAATCAAGTCGAGTGGCCAGAATGGCCGGCAAAAGTAAAAACGGAGATATCAGAACTTCAGAAACATTGCTCGCAGATATTCGTAACAGGCCTTTCTATGGGTGGTGGGACGACTTTGAATGTGGCCGCCGAACTAGGCGATCAGTTGAGTGGAATTATTCTGGTTAACCCAATGATTCATGTTCGCGGGGTTTCGCCCGCTTTAGCTTTCGCAATTTCTCGAGTTGTTAAATTTGGTAAAAGTGTTGGCAATGACATTAAACGCAAAGGGGTAACTGAATACAGTTATGACAAGTTGCCATATCGCGGCATCCATCAATTGCTCACAATGTTGAAGCTAACGAGAGCTGCGCTGCCGACAATTAAGGTGCCACTGCAGCTATTTCACAGCGTCGATGACCACACTTTGCCGGTTTCAAACACCGAGATAATCATGCGCGAAATTGGCTCGTTAAATAAATCGCGAATCGAGCTTCTAAATAGTTTCCATGTGGCAACAATTGACTACGACAGTGAAGTTATCTTTGCTAATTCCGTAACGTTCATTGAGGGCCTAAGCAAATAGTTTCGATTACTGTAGAAATCGCGACCTCCGACGAGACCTATGTTCTGTTCGACCTTTGGCAGATCTATATGAAAGATCTCGCTGATTTCCGTAAGTCTGAAGTCCTTGCAACTGTGCGATATCGGGATGATCGCCTGCAAACCTATCTAGCCTACGAAGACCACTGGCCACTTCTAATCAGAAACGAATACGAGATTGCTGGGTTTGCTTTAGTGCGTAAGTCGAAGCCCGAAACCTACGTGATCGGGGAATTTTTTATCAAACCAGAATTCAGGCGTTGCGGTCTTGGCAGGTTAGCAGTAGCTCAAATTCTGCCTAAATTTTCCGGGAATTGGGAGATTCCATTTCAAATAGAGAATACGAAAGGCGCTTCTTTTTGGCGACAAACTATTAAGAAATTAG
>Ga0209499_1001053_pt1 | contig 19757 bp, 18 predicted proteins | sample C_130208_EF_Meta_FD_187306 | JGI IMG/M metagenome (GOLD analysis project Ga0209499, IMG submission 187306) | Freshwater microbial communities from Lake Croche, Canada to study carbon cycling - C_130208_EF_MetaG (SPAdes) (version 2) | ecosystem: Environmental > Aquatic > Freshwater > Lake...
TCCTGTCTTTGAGAATGTATCGTTAGGTAGTCATACTGTTTATATTTGGGATGTAAGAGACCCTAATGGATATTCCTGTGGTGTAGAGCAAATAACAAATGTACAAGCGGTAGATTACCCACATTACTTCACCCCAAATGGAGATGGCATCCATGATACATGGAATATTGTTGGTTTAGGTAGCAAACCTGACACAAAAATTTATATATTTGACCGCTTGGGTAAATTATTGAAACAAATAAGTTCTACAAGTGCAGGTTGGGACGGAACCTTTAACGGTAGTCCATTACCATCAGACGATTATTGGTTTACAGTAGATTATAAAGAAACAAGTTTAGGAAAACAATTTAAGTCCCATTTCTCATTAAAAAGATAATTGAAATGAATTTTAGTAAATTTTATTTATTAGTATTATTATTTGTAGTACAATTTTCAAATTCTCAAGAAGGATTACCTGTTTACTCTGATTATTTATCAGATAATTATTATTTATTACATCCTTCAATGGCTGGTGCCGCCAATTGTGCAAAACTTAGACTTACTGGTAGGCAACAATGGTTTGGGCAACAAGATGCACCATCATTGCAGACATTAAGTTTTAATGGCTCATTAGGAGAGAGATCAGGAGCAGGGATTGTTGTTTTTAATGATAAAAATGGTTATCATTCTCAAACAGGTATGAAATTGACTTATGCACATCACCTTATGTTTTCTAGAGATTATATTGATTTAAATCAGCTTTCATTTGGAATGAGTGCTGGATTTATTCAAAGTAATTTAGATGAAACAAGTTTTTTAATTAATTACCCAGAGTACGATCCAAATGTTTTCGGGTCTATTCAAAAGGCATCTTATTTTAATTTAGATATTGGTGCTTCCTATAATTTTCTTGATTTTTATGTTCACGCTACTGTAAAAAATGCTTTGGCTAGTGATAGAAAATTGTATACAGATAGAGAACCAGTTAATTTGCGTCGATTTATCTTAAATGCAGGATATACTTTTGGAGATACTGAAACCATACAATGGGAACCATCTTTTATGTTTCAATTAGTCTCGCAAACTCAAGAAAAAACAGTTGATTTAAACATTAAAGCCTATAAAGATTTAGAGTTTGGAAAATTATGGGGTGGATTATCCTATAGAAGAAGTCTTGATGGGGCTCAATATGTAGAAGGTAATACTGTTGCAGATCAAAAATTGCAATATGTAACTCCAATTATTGGCATCAATTTCAAAAACTATATGTTCTCTTATACCTATTCACATTTACTAGGAACTGTTAAATTTGATTCAGGAGGATTTCATCAAGTAACTTTAGGGATGAATTTATTCTGCAAAGCTGAAAAATACCATTGTAATTGTCCTGCTATTAATTAAATTTAAATAGATGTCCCAAATTTTTCGGGACAATATTTTATGGTTATAAAATCTGTAAACGGTAAACATCCTCAAATCCCTTTAGACTGTTATGTAGCAGAAAATGCAACTATTGTTGGAGATGTCACTCTGGGTAAATCTTGTAGTGTTTGGTTTAATGCTGTTTTACGTGGTGATGTACATTATATAAAAATAGGGGATAAAGTCAATATTCAAGATGGTGCAATTATTCATTGTACTTATCAAAAACATCCAACTGAAATTGGAAATAATGTTTCCATTGGTCATAATGCTATTGTTCATGGTTGTAAAATTAAAGATAATGTCTTAATTGGAATGGGTGCAATTGTTATGGATAATTGTATAATTGAAAGCAATTCAATAATAGCGGCTGGAGCTGTTGTTACTCAAAACACAGTTGTAGAATCAGGGACAATTTATGCTGGGGTTCCTGCTAAAAAAGTAAAAGATATAAATCAGTCTGATTTTGCTGGAGAGATTGAACGTATATCAAATAATTACGTGATGTACTCTGGTTGGTATAAAGAAGAATAGTTTAAAAATCTTCTGCTATTATTTGATAATTATTTTTTAAAATAGCTCCTAAAACCTTTGGATTTGAATTAGTATAAAAAACCGATTTTCCTTTTTTTAATTGAGAATTTAACCCAATGTTTTCTAATAAGACTTTTTTAGTTTGCCTTGCGACTGCTTCTCCCGAATCTATTATTCTTATTTCTTTTGGGAGAATCTTTTTTATTTGAGGAATTAGATAGGGATAATGACTGCATCCTAAGACTAAATAATCAATATTTGCTTCTATCATAGGTTCCAAATAATTATGTAAAAGTTTACTCATTTCAGCGGAGTTGATTTCTCCATTTTCAATTAGTGGTACTAAGCCGTGGCCTATTTGCTCAATTATTTTTGTGTTTTGGAATTGTTCCAGAGTTTGATGAAATAATTCGCTGTTTAATGTTCCTTTAGTGGCTAGGATGCCAATTTTTTGTGTTTTTGAGTGCAATGCCGCAGGTTTTATAGCAGGTTCAATTCCTATAAAAGGAATAGCATATCTAGCTCTTAATTCTTTGATTGCATTTGTTGTTGCCGTATTACAGGCAACCACAATAATTTTACAATTTTGATTTAAAAGAAACTCAGTATTCTTAATGCTAAGTGCGATAATTTCATCTTTTGATTTCTGACCATAAGGAGCATTTTTACTATCAGCAAGATAAATCGTATCTTCACAGGGAAGCAATTCATCTATTTCCTTCCAAATGGAAGTTCCACCAATGCCTGAGTCAAAAAGTCCTATGGGATTATTATTTGTCATATAAACAAAAGTAAAAAAAAAACTGCTCAAGTAGTTGAGCAGTTTTTAATATAATTCTTAGAGAATCTAAAACAAGTTCAGATTAAAACCCTAAATCTTTTTTTACATCAGCAGTTAAATCAGGACCATCTGATAATAATAAGTCAGCAATATTGAATACATATTGGTAACCTTTTGCTTTTCCAACTTTAGCGATAGAAGCTTTTATTTTATCCATTAATGGTTTCACTAAATCAGCTTCCTTCTTTTGCAATTCTTTTTGTGCATTATCTCTGTAATCTTGTATACGTTTAACTAAATCTTGAACTTCAGTTTGACGAGTCTGATTTACGGCATCTCCAACTGTTGCAGCTTCTTGATCGTATTTTTTTATTTTGTTTTGGTACTCCTCAGCCATTGTTTTGTATTCCGTATCATAAGTAGCACTCAATTTCTCTAATTGTTTTTGAGCATCCATCATTGCTGGCATTTTAGAAATTAGTTCATTTACATCTACGTGTGCAGTTTTAGCTTGAGCATTGATAGTATTACTTGTTCCTAAAAACAATACAGTAGCTATTAGTAATGATTTTAATCGTTTCATTTTTTAAAAGTATTAATTAATTATTTGTTAGTATTTATTTTTATTTATTTTGTTTTTTCTTCTTTTGCTTTTTTAGCAGCTTCTCTATCTTCTAAAGCTTTTTTTCTTTTATCCTCTATGACTTTTTTTCTGTCTTCTATTGCTTTTGCTCTTGCAGCCGCTTTTGCTTCTTTTGAATTAACTACAGTTGTTGAATCTGTTGTTTTATTATTTTCTTCAGAAGTTGTTTTATCACTTTTTGTTTTATCATTAGCAGGAACCATGCCATTTTTTTTGGCTGCTTTTGCATCTAATAATTCTTTTCTTTTAGCATCTTGTTCTGCTTTTTTTGCAAGTGCGGCCTCTTTTTTATCGGCAACAGCTTTTTCACGAGCTAATTTTTTTTCTTCAAGAATTCTTTTTCTTTCTGCTAACGCGGGATTCTCATCTGCAACATCTTCTTGGTATTCTTTTTTCTCTTGTTCTTTTAGTTCTTTTTTGCTTAGTTGTTCTCTTCTTTCAGCTCTTGTAATTACTCTGAGAACTTGGTCACTTATATCATATCTTTTAGCTGCAAAAAGCATTGTCAAATCAGACGTTTTATCAAAAATATAATCATATTTTTTTACTTCAGCTATATCTTGTACTGCTGTAAAAACCTGATCTTGTATTGGTTTGACTAGAACTGCTTTTTGAGTTATCAAATCACCATTTGGCCCAAATTTTTTCTGTTGAAAATCTAAAAGTTCATCTACTTGAAATTTAATTTCTTCTTCTCGCTCTTCTATTAATTCTTTGGTCAAAAGTGCTCTTTCGGTTTTTAAAGCATCGTTTAGTTTTGCAATTTCAATTTTTTTAGCTTCAATATCTTGTTTCCATTTTTGAGCTTTTTGCTCTAATTGATTTTTTGCTTCTGAATAATCAGGTACATTTTGTAGAATATATTCCATGTCAATGTAGCCAATTTTTATTCCTCTTGACTGAGCAGTAGCTTTATAACCAAGAAATAACAGCAGTATTGATATTGCAAAATATTTTTTCATACGATTATGATTTATAAATAGGTATCAAATATAATTAAAATTGTTGACCAATTATAAAATGAGTTTCCCAACCATTCGGATTTGTATATCCAGGAACGGCATCAAAACCATGTGCAAAATCTATTCCAAGTAATCCGAAGGCTGGCATGAATATTCTAATACCAAATCCTGCGGAGCGTTGTAATACAAATGGATTATATTCTTTAAAGGTGTCATAAGATGAACCTGCTTCTAAGAAAGTTAAAGCATATATTGATGCTGCCGCTTTAAGTGTGATAGGATATCTTAGTTCTAACGAGAATTTATTGTAAACTGTTGCGCCATCTTGTTTAGATAAAGATTGGTTTGGATAACCTCTTAATTGCACAACTTCTCTACCATCTAATGAGAAGTTAGCTAAACCATCACCACCTAGGAAGAACCTTTCAAATGGAACCAATCCTCTCCCGCTGTTATATGCTCCTAAATAACCAAATTCACCAAGAGTTCTTAAAACTAATTTTCCTGCTAATTTTGTGTACCAATCGGCTTTAAATTTAATTTTATAATACTCTAACCATTTGAATTTTTCTTGATCTACTTTTCCTCTATTCACATCAGCATCTTGAAAATTAGCGTCATCAACTCTAACAATTCCAGTAACACCATTTATAGTTGTTGTTTTGATTAAATCGCCATCATTAATATAAACGTTGTCGATTCCAAAATTTTGATTTGGATTATCTGATGCTGTATACGTTTTTTTGTATTCTTTAAGATTCTCTAAATTTCCATAATTTATGCCGTTAAACATAGAGTAGGGAATAGTTAATTTTGCAGTTATACCAAATTCAGAACCCGATGTCGGGAATATTGGATTTACCCCTTTATTATTTCTACTTAGTCCAAAAGTAAAAGCTAAATTTCTTGAAGCCCCATCACCAAATGTAAATAAACCAGTATTATAATTGTGCAAATCATAATATTGAAAACTTACCGTATTCGAAAACACAAAAAAGTCATCTGGAACAGTTAATCTTTTTGCATAACCTACAGATAATGATGTAATATTAAAACTTTTAGTTCTATCCACATTAGTTGATCTTCCCGAGTATAAAAATTGTTTACTATGGGATAAAGAGGTAGAAAATTGAATTGGTTTTTTTCCTCCTAACCATGGTTCAGAAAAGGATAAACTATAAGTTTGGAAAAATGAACTAGCTTGTAATCTAAGGGCTACCTTTTGTCCATCACCCATTGGTAAAGGTTTATAGGCCTCTTTGTTAAACATATTTCTTGCAGAGAAATTATTAAAAGACAATCCTAGAGTTCCTATAAATCCACCACCTCCGTAACCTCCTTGAAGTTCAATTTGACTTGATCCTTTTTCAACCACATTGTATTCAATATCAACAGTTCCGGCCGCTGGATCGACATTTTTGAATTTAGGGTCTATAGCTTCTGGGTCAAAGAAACCTAATTGTCCTATTTCACGAATGGTTCTCACTAAATCTTCTTTGCTATACTTTTGTCCTGGTTGGGTTCTTAGCTCTCTATAAATAACTCTATCATTTGTTTTATCATTACCAACAACAGTTATGTTATTGAAATAGGCAATAGGGCCTTCTGTAACTCTAATCTCAAAATCAATGGTATCATTAACAGTTTTCACTTCAACTGCATTGATGTTTGAAAACAAATAACCATTATTTTGATATAAATTGGTGATATCTTCACCATCTGGTTTTTTCTTGTCAGCAATCCTTTTCTCTAATAATACACCGTTGTAAGTATCGCCTTTTTTTATGCCTAAAATTCTATGTAATAATTGGTCTGAATAGACAGAGTTTCCGAGGAATTTAATATTGCCAAAATGGTATTTACTTCCTTCTTCAACTTTAATATTGATGGCTATTTTGGATTTGTTAACATTTAAAAATACAGAATCTTGAACAATTCTTGCATCTCTATATCCTCTTTCTTTGTAGTTGTCAATTATTGTTGTTAAATCTTCTTTATATTTGTCTTTAATGAATTTTGAAGCTTTGAAAATCCTAATAGGATTAATTTGTTTCGTATTTTTCATGGTGTTTCTCAGCTTAGCATCTGAGAATTTTTCATTGCCTTCAAAAGTAATTCTTGAAATTTTTAATTTATCCCCCTTATCAACATTCACGAGCATCTTTACTTGGTTTCCCTCTGTAGTATCCGCAATTGTTTTTATAAAAACTTTAGTATTGAAATAACCCTCTTTTTTATATTTATTTTCAATATAATTTTTGGTGGTTGTAATTAGGTTTTCGTTTACTATTTTGCCTTTGGTTAAACCGTTATCTTTGATTAATTCTTCAGTTTTTGATTTTTTAACACCTTGAAACTTTACTTCATTAAGCTTAGGTAATTCAGCAATATCCAAATCCATCCAAATACTGTCACCTTCAATTTTGCTGGCATAAAAATCAATTTCACTAAACAGACCAAGTTTACCTAGTTTCTTTATAGCATTACTTATTTCTTCCCCAGGCACAGTTATCTGTTGTCCTTTTTCTAAACCAGCAAATGTTACAACTGTTTGTTGATTAAAACTGATTTTGCCAATTACTTTAACATCGGCTAATATATATTTTTTACCTTGATCAAATGGAATTCTATCTTGGGCTTGTATTTGAAAAAAACTCCCTAATAAAAATAGTATTAGTAGTGTTTTTAAAGTATTAATTTGCACGGAAATGTTATTTAATTTGTTCACTTGTTTTTCCAAATCTTCGTTCTCTTTTTTGATAGCTAATAATGGCTTCATATAAATCATCTTCTTTAAAATCGGGCCACAAAATATCTGTAAAATAAAATTCCGCATAAGCTATTTGCCAAAGCAGAAAATTACTAATTCTGTGTTCACCACTGGTTCTAATCACTAAATCTACGTCAGGTAAATTGTGCGTGTAAAGATGCTGATTTATAATTGATTCATCAAGTGAGTCTATCGAAATTATATTATTTTTAACTTTATTGCTAATAATTCTAACAGCATTTAACAATTCTTCTCTAGAGCCATAACTTAACGCTATGGTTAATGTCATTCTGTTATTGTCTTTTGTTTTTTCAATTACTCCTAAAAGTTCTTCTTTTGCTTTAGATGGAAGCAAATCAATATTCCCAATACAGTTTAATCTAATATTATTTTTTTGTAAAGTATCTAATTCTGTCTTTAATGATGAAATCAAAAGTTTCATCAAAGTGTCAACTTCTAATTTTGGACGGTTCCAATTTTCTGTTGAAAAAGCATAAAGCGTTAAATTTTCAACACCTAGTTTTGCACAAGTTTCAACAGTTGATCTAACAGATTTTATTCCGTTTTCATGTCCAAATACTCTAAGAAAACCTTTTTGTTTAGCCCAACGACCATTTCCATCCATAATAATGGCTAGATGTTTTGGTAAAGTGTCTTTATTTATTTTGTCTAATAAGTTCATTCTCTAATCTGCGCAATAACATGGTTTTTCTGTGAAGGTATACGTTAGTGTAAAACCTGTAAAAACATACCAGTCTTTGCTGTTTATATTGCCAAATTTTAACGGCTCTAAATTTCTATTTTTTGGCATACTTCCATCTAAATTATCGGTGAAAGTATATCTTGCTCCAACTTCAAATCCTAGAATAAAATTTTCTAAAACATTACTTTTAACTCCAACAATCATTGGGATTGCTAGGGAGCTTGATTTATAGTCTATTTTCGTCTCTCCACCTACTACAAACAATTCATTATAAGCAAAATAGGAGATTCCAGAATAGACATAAGGTGTTATTTTCTTTTGTAACGCTTCATGTAAATTGAAATCAAAAAAATTAAATTCCATTCCAGCTGAAAATTCCATTATATTATTCTTGAATTTATACCCTCTTAAATTCCTTGCTGGAACATCTGAATCTGCATCATCTCCAGATATTTTTGACTGTGTAAATGAAAATCTATACGAATGTCTTGGGCTTTTGTTCCATTTATATAAAATGCCAACGGCCAATTCATTTGGGGAAACATAACTTGTACTCCCAACATCACCAATATAATTGCTTCCGCCCAAAAATACGCCAATTTCATTAATTTGTGCGTTCAGAATGTTATGGAAAATCAAACCAAAAAATAATACTAAAATCTTTTTCATTAAATTGAAAATAGCGTGCAAATATAATAATTCTCAGTACTTAAATAGCATGAATTTTGTATTTCTACTAAATAAAAAAAAGTGCTTAGAACTATAGTTCTTACTAATAGTTATATTCTAAAACGAAAATTTTAGAATTGTAGTATAATTTGAAGTGTTTTTTTCTAATTTCTCTTGTCTTCTCCCCAAAGTAACTTGTTGCGAAGTGTTCTAAAAAAGCTTTCCTCAGGAATTTCTACCATATTAATTTTGAATGGCGTCTTTTTGATTTTCAATTCAGAATTATTGTTTACAGAAGTAATTCTTGAATCTAAGGAAACTAAATATTGTGCTTCTCTTCCCGAAACTTTGAGTTTAATTTCTATATCATCTGGAATCACCAGTGGCCTTGCATTTAGATTATGTGGAGCTATTGGAGTAATCACTAACCCTTTAACTTCAGGAGTAAGAATCGGTCCACCACAACTAAGAGAATATCCTGTTGAGCCAGTTGGTGTCGAAATTATTAAACCATCAGCCCAATAGGAATTTAAATATTCACCATTCAAAAAAGTTTCAATGGTTATCATGGAAGTAGTTTCTTTACTGCTCACAGAAATTTCATTCATAGCAAAATTGATGTTTATTTCTTCACAGTTTGGAAAACATTCCATGGATAAAAGTGTTCTTTCAGAGATGCTGTATTTTTTTTCTAAAATAATTTTCAGAAACAATTCAATGTTTTCTTTTTGAACTTTAGCTAAAAATCCTAGTCTTCCCGCATTTACCCCTAAAATTGGAATGCCAATATCACGTACAAAAGTTGCTGCTCTTAATATGGTTCCGTCACCACCAATACTGATAAGAATGTCAAAACTTTTATCTAAATCAGAATGAGAGCTAAACGTATTGTATTGTTTTTCGACAATTTTTTCTTCATATAATATTTTCAAAAACTTTTCTTCAATGACCATTTCTACATTATTTCTATTGAAAAAAACAAAAATATCTTTGATGATTGGTCGGGTATCGTTTTGATAATACTGTCCGAAGATGGCGACTTTCATAAATTATATGTTTAAATATTTATTTAAATATTCAGAACGTTCTTTTAAATTGTTCAAATAATCATCCTCTTGATGTTCAGAAACAATTTCGTAGTTATAACGTCTGAAAGTTTGAATAATTTCATTTATAGAGCCAAGTGTAGTTTTGATGGTAACTTGTATTTTTTCATTTGTAGCTTCTGAAACAAATACGCCTAGTAATTTCCCATTATTACTTTCTACAATTTGAGTGATTTGGCTCATAGAATAATCAGCAATTAGCTTTTCAACTATAATTATTCCACCTGTTTCTCTCAAAAATGGGGTTTCATTAAGAAATTTTATAACATCTGTAATTTCATAGTAACCAACATATTTATTGGTTTCATCTAATATAGGAACTATGTTGGCATTATTTCGTGCAAATATTTCCAGAACATCTAACCAAATCGAAGAATTTCTAACAAAAAAACCTTCTAATGCATAGCGATAATCTGATATGCTTTTTTGTGGTTCAAAGGTCTCAGCATCAACCGCAGCAACACATCCTTGATATACTTCATTATCCATCACAGGAAAATGTGAATAGGAAATATCAGCAAAAAAATCTTGAATTTCAGTAACACTCTCTGTTATTGAAAAGGGTTTGAAATCGTTGTTGATATATTTTGAAAGTAATCTCATAAATGTGGCCTCTTTAAGCGACTGCAAAATAATCAAATTTTGGGACATTAAGACTTAGTTTAACTTTGTATTTTTGTGATCAAATTATTAAAAAGAAATTTATCTAAAATTGTCATGACAAAATTAAGTGTAAACATTAACAAAATAGCAACTTTAAGAAATGCCCGTGGTGGAAATGTTCCCGATTTATGCCAAGTTGCTAAAGATATTCAAAAGTTTGGTGCACAAGGAATCACCATTCATCCAAGGCCAGATGAAAGACATATTCGATACCAAGATGCGCGTGATTTGAAATCGATTGTTTACACAGAATATAATATGGAAGGCAATCCACAACACAACTTTATCGATTTGGTGCTCGAATGCAAACCAACACAAGTAACATTGGTTCCTGATGCTATTGGAGCAATAACGTCATCAGCGGGTTGGGACACCATTACTCATCAAGAGTATTTATGCGAAGTAATTGCGGAATTCAAAAAAAACGGTATTCGAACTTCTATTTTTGTTGACCCAAAATTAGCAATGATTGAAGGTGCCAAAAAAACGGGTACTGACAGAATAGAATTATATACAGAAGAGTTTGCGCATCAATATAGTTTAGGAAATAAAGCTGGAATTGAACCTTATGCAAAAGCTGCTCTTTTGGCAAATGAATTGGGTTTAGGAATAAATGCTGGACACGATTTGAGTTTGGATAATATTAAATTCTTTAAAGAAAATATTCCAGGATTGTTAGAAGTGTCTATTGGTCATGCCTTAATTTGTGAGGCACTTTATCTTGGTTTAGATAATGTAGTGAATATGTATTTACAAAAATTAAAATGATTTAAGATTTAAGAGTAACGAATGATGAGTAAAGATTTTTAAATCCATTCTGCAATCAAAAATCTGCAATCAAAAATCAAAAATATTTTATGTTGTATTCAAGAATAGAAGGACAAGGAAAGCCATTAATTATTATTCACGGTTTTCTTGGAATGAGTGATAACTGGAAATCATTCGGTGCATTATATGCTGCTGTAGGATTTCAAGTGCACATGATTGATTTGAGAAATCACGGTAAAAGTTTTCATTCCGATGAATTCAATTATGCTGCAATGGCAAATGATGTTTTAGACTATTGCCAGTATCATAACCTGTCCAATATTTCTATAATTGGTCATTCTATGGGAGGGAAAGTAGCCATGCTTTTTGCTACAACCTATCCAGATTTAGTCGAAAAATTAGTAGTCGCTGATATTGGACCAAAATATTATGCACCACACCATCAGGATATTTTAGCCGGTTTGAGTGCAGTTGATTTTTCTACAAAGCCAGATAGAGCAAGTGTTGAAGAAATAATATATTCTTTTATTCCTGATTTTGGCACCCGTCAATTTTTAATGAAAAACCTGTATTGGGTTGAACCAAGACAATTGGCTTTCCGATTTAATTTATCAGTATTCAACCATAAAATCGAAACGATTGGCGAGGCTTTGCCTGAGGGAAATCATTTTGACAAACCAACACTTTTCATTCGTGGTGGAAATTCTCAATATATTTTAGACACCGATTTGCCAGAAATAAAAAACCATTTTCCTAAATTAGAATTAGCTACTATTCCCAATGTTGGACACTGGTTGCATGCCGAAAATCCAAAGTTGTTTTTTGAAGAAACAGCAAGGTTTTTGAAATAAAAATAAGCCACGAATTCACAAATATTTTTTTATTTAAATTTTATGAAATACATTAGTGCATTAATCCCAAAACTACATATTAAACTAAATTGAAATGAAACTACTACTAAGAATATTTATAACTGCAATTTTAGTATTGATAATAGCCCGATTTATGAAAGGAGTTATAGTCGATAAATTTATCACAGCAGTAACGGTTGCTCTTGTATTGGGCTTACTCAACTTTTTTGTTAAACCCATCTTGGTGTTGTTTACACTACCAATAACATTCATCACCCTTGGTTTATTTATGTTAGTTATAAATGCAATACTCATATTGCTTTGTGATCATTATGTAGATGGTTTTGAAATAAATTCTTTTTGGACAGCCATGTTGTTCAGTGTTATCTTATCACTTTCGCAGTCATTGGTTTATAAAATAACAAGCGGCACAAAATAAACCGCTTAAAATCTATAAAAATAAAAACTTGGTTGGGTTGCAGAAATGTTATAATTTTGCAACCCAATTTTAGTAGGTAAAAAACACAAGAAATGAACATATCAAGAAATAATGTAGACGCATTAAATGCTGTAATTACAATTGAAGTAGCCAAATCAGATTACGCAGAAAAAGTACAAAAAAAATTAGCAGATTACAGAAAAAATGCTGCTATTCCTGGATTTAGAAAAGGAGCAGTGCCAATGAGTCTAATCCAGAAACAATATGGTAAAGCGGTTTTGTTAGAAGAAGTAAATAAATTGCTACAGGATAATTTGAACAACTATTTAGTTACCGAAAAATTAGATATTCTTGGAAATCCATTACCAAAAGTAACGGAAGATTTCAATTGGGATGTTGAAGAGTATAAATTTGAATTCGAATTAGGATTAACTCCAGAGTTTAATATTGACTTAGCGGCAAAAAATAATTTGTTACAATATAAAATTGTTGCCGACGACAAAATGTTGAAAGATCAAATTGCTCGCATCCAAAAACAATACGGCAAACTAATTGCCAAAGATACCGTTGAAGAAGGAAACGATGTTTCAGGAATTTTTGCCAATGAAGAAAAAGGAATCAACAATAGGACAACCTTATCATTAGACGTTTTTGCCGACAAGAAAACTGTGAAATCTTTCATCGGAAAAAAAGTGGGTGATGTAATTACTTTAAGAACAAAAGGATTATTTGATGATGATCACAAATTAATGGATTTCTTAGCCGTTGGTCATGATGACGTTCACGGATTAGACATTGAAGTAACTTTCACTATTGATGAAGTAACCACTCACGAACCAGCTACTTTAGACCAAGAGTTATTTGATAAATTATTTGGGCCAAAAGCAGTTACTTCTGTGGAGGAGTTAAAAGCAAAAATCAAAGAAGATGCTGAAAAACAATTTACGCAACAATCAGATCAAAAATTCTTAAACGATGTTACCGAGTTTTTAATTGCTTCTACTAAATTTGAATTACCAGCTCAATTTTTAAAAAAATGGATACAAACTGCGGGTCAAAACCCACTATCTCCAGAAGATGCTGAAGCAGAATATGCCAAATCTGAAAATGGTTTGCGTTACCAATTAATAGAAGGGAAAATTATAGCTGAAAACAATTTACAAATCACATTTGAAGATTTGAAATCCTATACTTCAGAAGTAATTAAAAAACAGATGGCACAATTTGGGCAAATGAATCCTACTGATGAAGATGTTCAAGGAATCGTAGCAAGAGTAATGTCAAACCAAGATGAAGTAAAACGTTTGTCAGAACAAGTAATGAATGAAAAAATGCTAAACTTGTTTAAAGACAAAGTAAAAGCTAAAACAAAAGAGGTTTCTTATGATGATTTCATCAAAGCGATGTATGGCGAGTTAAAACACTAATTTTCTAACCATTATTTTATTATATTTGAGCGTCAAAGTAATTTGGCGCTTTTTCATTCTGAACTTGTTTACTGCGTCAGTTCGCTGCGCTCGGGTCAGAATCTTTAGCAGCCTTGCCTGCAGGCAGGAAGGTAATCCCGCTTTCCACGCTACACGGTAGCTTTTTGCAATCGGGGCTAGGGGTTTCGCCATTACAGACACATTGTCACTTTTAAAAGAAGGCACGGACTTTGACTAGGATTGAAAAGATGTAAAGTTTACAACCAACAACATTAAACTTTAAAATTATAAACTTTTAAACTAAAATTTTAAAATGGATTACGGAAAAGACCCAAGAGCTACTCACGAAATGGGGAAGCAATTTAAAAAATTTGCCACCAAAAAACATGGTGTAAATAGCTTGTATTACGATAAAATTGTAAGTAGCATGACGCCTTATATTATCGAAGAACGCCAAATGAATGTATCTCAACTTGACGTATTCTCGCGTTTGATGATGGACAGAATTATCTTTATGGGAACAGGAGTTGATGATTATATGGCCAATATCATTCAAGCGCAATTGTTGTTCTTAGAAAGTGTTGATGCTTCAAAAGACATTCAAATCTATATAAATTCTCCAGGAGGAAGTGTTTATGCAGGATTAGGGATTTATGACACCATGCAATATATAAAACCAGACGTTGCTACAATTTGTACAGGAATGGCAGCATCAATGGGCGCCGTTTTATTATGTGCTGGAGCAGCTGGGAAACGTTCAGCATTACCACATTCAAGGGTTATGATTCACCAACCTTCAGGAGGTGCATCAGGTGTTGCAACAGATATGGAAATCAACTTGAAAGAAATGTTGAAACTGAAAGATGAATTGTACCAAATCATTTCTCACCATTCGGGACAAACTTTTGATAAAGTGCACAAAGACTCCGAACGCGATTATTGGATGATTGCTGATGAAGCCAAAGAATATGGAATGATTGATGAAGTATTAAGAAGATAAATGTGTCGAAAGTCTAAGGTCAAATGTCGAAAGACTTTATGACTTGTGACTTTATGACTTTAGACTATAAGAATGGCAAAACAAGTTTTAGAATGTTCCTTTTGTGGGAGAAAAAAACCAGAAACCAATTTATTGATTGCTGGGATAAATGCGCATGTTTGTGATAGATGTATTGAGCAAGCTCATGGCATTGTGATCGAAGAGTTAAAAGGAAATAATTCGGTTAAGCAAACCACTGATTTGGTCTTGAAAAAACCAAAAGAAATCAGAGCTTTTCTAGATCAATATGTTATCGGACAAGACCAAACCAAAAAAGTAATGTCAGTTGCCGTATACAATCACTACAAACGATTGATGCAATTGCAGCACGAAGAAGATGTAGAAATTGAAAAATCAAACATCATTATGGTAGGTCAAACCGGCACCGGAAAAACCTTGGTGGCCAAAACGATTGCTCGTATGCTCGAAGTTCCATTAGCCATTGTTGATGCAACAGTTTTAACCGAAGCTGGCTATGTAGGCGAAGATGTAGAAAGTATTTTGACACGTTTGCTTCAAGCCGCCGATTATGATTTGGCCAAAGCTGAAAGAGGAATCGTTTTCATTGACGAAATTGACAAAATTGCTCGCAAAAGTGATAATCCATCCATAACGCGTGATGTTTCTGGTGAAGGCGTACAACAAGCACTTTTGAAATTATTAGAAGGAACGGTTGTCAATGTTCCACCCAAAGGAGGAAGAAAGCATCCAGACCAAAAATTTATAGAAGTTAATACCAAAGATATTTTGTTTATAGCTGGTGGCGCCTTTGATGGTATCGAAAGAATTATTTCTAAACGATTAAACCGTCAAGCTATTGGGTATTCGACTTCTCAAAATGCTGAAGGAATAGATAAAAATAATTTATTGCAATATGTAATCCCAAAAGACATTAAAGACTTTGGGTTAATTCCAGAAATAATAGGGCGTTTACCCGTTTTAACTCACATGGACCCATTAGATAAGGAAACATTAAGAGCCATTCTAACGGAACCAAAAAATGCTTTGATCAAACAGTATGAAAAGTTATTTGGTATGGATGAAGTAAAATTCACTATATCTAATGATGCTTTGGATTATATAGTTGACAAAGCCTTAGAGTATAAATTGGGTGCGAGAGGTTTGCGCTCTCTTTGTGAAGCCATTCTAACCGATGCCATGTATGATTTGCCAAGTTCAGATGAAAAAACACTGCACATTGATAAAGATTACACGCATGATGCGTTGACCAAAAATTTATTAAAAAGGCTAGAATTAGCTTCGTAAAATCATTTCAAGCTCAATTAAAAGTCAAATAAAGCTCAAAAACAATCGTTTTTGAGCTTTATTTGTTAAATTAGTGAGCTCAAAGTAGTTGTGTGTAAAAGATTAATTGGATTCTTCAATCATATGCATATTTTTCAACTGCTCCAAATAATCGCGCTGGTTGGACAATCGAGGAATTTTGTGTTGACCGCCTAGTTTGTTGTTGGCGGCTAGCCAATCATAAAATAAATTCTCGCGGGCAATATTCACTTTCAGTTGATTTAACGTCATGTTATTATAACGTTTGGCTTCATAATCAGAATTGACTTCTTGCAAGTTTTCGTCCAATGTTTTTTGGAACAAAGCCATATCACTAGGTTGCTTTTTAAACTCAATCATCCATTCGTGTGCGCCTTTTGCTTTGTCTTTCATAAAAATAGGAGCCACCGTATAATCTTTGATTTCACAGTCTAAAGTGGCACAAGTTTTAGCCAAAGCCATATCGGTGTTTTCTACCATCAATTCTTCGCCAAAAACATTAATATGATGCTTCGTTCTGCCCGAAACTCTAATTCTGTAGGGGTCTAAAGAAGTAAAACGAACCGTATCGCCAATTAAATAGCGCCACAAACCAGCATTGGTAGTAATTACCACAGCATAGTTTTTAAACAATTCAACATCGGCCAATCGAATAACTTTTTGATTGGGTGTGCCAAAAGTTTCCATAGGGATGAACTCATAAAAAATGCCGTAATCCAACATCAACAGTAAATCATTAGAATAATTCAAATCCTGAATGGCAAAGAAACCTTCGGAAGCATTATAGATTTCATAGTATTTGAAATCAGTTTTAGGCAGTATTTTTTTGTACTGTTCTCTATAAGGTTCAAAACTCACACCTCCATGAAAATAAACTTCAAGATTGGGCCACAACTCAAAAAGATTCTCTTTGCCGGTTTCGGTCATAATACGATTAAGCAATACGAGCATCCAGGATGGAACACCAGCAAAACTAGTGACATTTTCTACTTTGGTTTCGTTAATAATGGCCAAGAGTTTGCTTTCCCATTCACTCATAAGGGATATTTTGCTACTGGGTGTACTACTAAATTCAGCCCAAATAGGCATGTTTTCGATAAGTATAGCCGATAAATCGCCAAAATAAGTATTGTTGTTTTCGTAGATTTGTGAACTTCCGCCAAGACGTAAACTTTTGCCGAGGAACATTTCGGAGTTTTCATTATTGTTCAAATACATGCACAACAAATCCTTACTGCCTTTGTAATGACAATCTTCTAGGGCTTCATTGCTTACTGGGATAAACTTACTTTTAGCATTGGTAGTGCCACTCGATTTGGCAAACCATTTTATGGGCGTGTTCCAAAAAACATTTTGAGCTCCTTTTCGGGTAAGTTCAATCATAGGTTCCAAATCTTCATAGGTAGAAACAGGAATTCTTTCCGAAAAGGTTTGATAGGATTTAATACTTGCAAAATCATATTTATGCCCCACAACGGTATTTTCTGCGCTGCGAATTAGGTTCATCATCAATTCTTCCTGCACTTCATGTGGATATTTCAGAAACAACTCAATCTGATGAATGCGTTGTTTCAAAACCCAAGAAGCGATAGAATTGATTATTGGAAAGGGCATATTGATTTTAGAATTTCGATTTACGATTTAGGATTTGTAACTTTACGCTAAAATAGCAAATAAATCTTAAACCCTTATTCCTAAATCCTAAATAAAAGATGACTTACGAAGGTGTATTGACCAAAATGCAAACGGAATTTTCTAATCCTATTCAATATTATTTGGTATTTGAGAATAGTTTTTTGAGTGTAAATCAGTTGTTAAACAAATCTATGGAAATCACTTTTCAGGGCTATCAATGTTTGAATTGTGGCAAAAAGAAAAAGATTTTCCGTCAAGGTTTTTGCTATGATTGTTTTATGAGTTCGGCTTCTGCAGGTGATTGGATTATGAAACCCGAGTTGAGCACCGCACATTTAGACGTTGAAGATCGAGATTTAGACTATGAAAAACGAGTGCAACTGCAACCCCATATTGTATATTTGGCATTATCAAGCGAAGTGAAAGTGGGTGTTACCAGAAAAACACAAGTGCCCACACGATGGATAGACCAAGGAGCAGTGCAAGCTATTTCAATAGTGGAAGTACCTAATCGTTACTTGGCAGGAATTACAGAAGTGGCGCTAAAAAATCATTATGCCGATAAAACCAATTGGCAAAAAATGTTAAAAAACGAAGTCCCAACGGCGGATTTAATCAAAGAAAAAGCAAGTTTGAAGTACTTGATTCCAAAAGAGGTTCAAGAATATTATGATTTGAACGCTAATGATTTGTATGAATTACACTTTCCTGTGTTGGAATATCCTAAAAAAGTAACGAGTTTAAATTTGGATAAATCACCTAATTTCACAGGAAAACTAACCGGAATTAAAGGACAATATTTACTTTTTGAAGACGGAACCGTTTTCAATGTTCGTACATTTGAAGGTTATGTTGTGAAGATTAGTTTGTAAGTATTATTTTTAGGAACGAGGAATTACAAAACAATTAAAAAAATCACTCTACCTTCTTAGGTTCTGTTTTTTTCTTATTAAACAATCCGTTCAGTAATTCGTTTGCCTTTGTTTTTATATCCGTCTTAACATCCGTTTTCGTACTATCTGATTTTGCTTTTGTAGCATTTGAAATAATAGAATGCAAAGCATCTTTTCCACTAGTAACTAATTTGTCTTTTTGTTGTTTTACTAAATTGTTTACAAAGGATGTGGTGGCTTGTTTCACATCAGTAGTGATTTTAGGGTTTTGGAAGCTCCCGTTAATTGTAGCATTGATAGGAACAGTATTAAGCTTTTTAGCATCAGAAGGCGATAATTTTGAAAGCAAAGCATTGGCATCGGTTCCTAAATATTTTACAGGAACTTCTAGTTTCATGGTGTAGTTCATCAATTGCTCAAAACTATGTGTTCCAGCTATTGTGGCTTTTATATCTTGGTATTTGATATCAAATGGTTTTACGTTTACTTTTCCGTCTTTAAAAGTTAAGGCAGCTTTCACATCGTTGAGGTTTAATTTTTTCAAATCTACAAATCCTAATTTATCATCTAAAGAAGTTAGTAAGGTAGAATTATTAGCATTTACAGTGGTTGAAAGTAATTCTCCCAACAAATTTCCACTTATACTTTTTAATTCAGGCGTCATTTCTTTGTCTTTTAGATTGCCTGAAAGTTGGATTTTCGAGTTCAGTTTTCCGTTGATTACTCCAGCTATGGGAGCAATTTTTTTCATCATGTCCAATTGAGTGAAGGTTTGTGCAATATCAACACCATTTAATCCCAAATCCATATTGAATTTGGCTATTTTTTCTTTGGTAGAAACGTCACCTTTAAAGGCAATTGAACCACCAAAAATATTGGTTTTACCATTTTCTAAGGTAACTTTTTGGTCTTTGATAATCACTTTCCCCGATACGTCTTTCAAAGTTAAATTATCATACAAAACGGTGTTGGCTTTTGCGGTCAAGGTACAATTCAAAAAAGCTGGGATTTTCATGGATTCTGATGGTTTAGTGTCTTTTTTCGAAGTATCTTCCGTAGTCATAAAATCACTAACCGCTAATTGATTGGAAATTAAATTAAAGTTGCCTTTTAACTCTTGTTTTTTAAAGAGAAAACCATAGAAATTTTCCAATACGCCGTTGATAGCCAAATCACTTTTGCCCATTGT
>Ga0209499_1001054_pt1 | contig 19738 bp, 13 predicted proteins | sample C_130208_EF_Meta_FD_187306 | JGI IMG/M metagenome (GOLD analysis project Ga0209499, IMG submission 187306) | Freshwater microbial communities from Lake Croche, Canada to study carbon cycling - C_130208_EF_MetaG (SPAdes) (version 2) | ecosystem: Environmental > Aquatic > Freshwater > Lake...
GCATTCTAGAGGTGCAACCAGGCCTAGTGACTGTGCTTGCTGATACGGCGATCCGTGGACATGATCTGGATGAGGCGAAAGCGTTAGAAGTTAAACGCCTTGCTGAAGAGACCTTGAAGAGTAACGCAAGCGAAGTTAATTACGCATTGGCACAAAGCGAGTTGGTTGAGGCGTTGGCTCAACTAAAAGCAATTGCTAAGTTACGTAAAACAACCCACTAAGCAGCATTGTTTTAAAAGCATAAAAGAAAGGCAGCTCCGGCTGCCTTTTTTGTTATGTGGAGCTGATTCCATTACAATGAGCCCATAGAGCAAAACCATAAGTCATGATTCAATTATGAGTACAAAAAATCTAAACATAGTGATACTTGCAGCAGGCAAAGGCACACGTATGCTGTCCTTAATGCCGAAGGTTTTGCACCGTCTAGCAGGCAAGACATTGTTACAACATGTGATTGATAAAGCCAAACAACTAAGCCCTAATAAGGTGGTGGTGGTTTATGGTTATGGTGGTGATGCAGTCCCTAAAGCGTTTACGCATGAAACAATCACATGGGTTGAGCAAAAGGAACAATTAGGCACAGGTCATGCAGTTTTACAGGCTGTTTCGCATTTACATGACGAAGGCCAAACGCTTATTTTGTTGGGAGATGTTCCCCTACTAGATCAAAAAAGCTGTTTGGCGTTGCTTGATAAAACTGAAGATATTGGACTGTTAACGGTAAGCAAGCTAAATCCAGCGGGCTATGGCCGCATTGTCCGAAACGAACAGCAAAAGATACTCGCGATCGTTGAGCATAAGGATGCGACAGACGTACAAAGAGCGATCGCTGAAGTGAACACGGGCATCATGGCTGTGAGTAATAATAAACTGAAGACTTGGATATCAAAGCTCAGTAATCATAATGCGCAGGGCGAGTATTACCTGACTGACATCGTCGCGATGGCCGTCCATGATGGCTTGAAGGTCGAAGCAGAGATCACACATGATGAGGCCTCAGTTGAGGGCGTTAACTCAAAGGTCGACTTAGCCAACTTAGAGCGCGTCTACCAGACACGAAATGCGTCAGTACTTATGCAAGCAGGGGCAACCCTAGCAGATCCTTTACGAATCGATGTTCGCGGTCATTTAACTGTTGGCAAGGATGTTGAAATTGACGTTGGCTGTGTTTTTGAGGGGCAAGTTAGCTTGGCGGACGGAGTAAAGGTTGGACCGTATTGTGTGATCAAGGACAGCAATATTGGGGAGGGGAGCCTGATCGAAGCCTTTACCAATATTGATCAAGCCCAAGTTGAATCTAATTGCAGAGTGGGGCCTTATGCCCGCCTTCGCCCTGGGGCTGAAATTTCTGATGCGGCGCACATAGGCAACTTTGTTGAGATCAAAAATAGTCAGGTCGGCGAGAACTCCAAGGTTAATCACTTGAGTTATGTAGGCGATGCGACCATCGGTAAGAACGTGAACATCGGCGCTGGAACGATCACCTGCAACTACGACGGCGTCAATAAATACAGAACCATCATAGAGGATGGTGTATTTATTGGTTCAGATACCCAGCTCGTCGCGCCTGTCGTCATTGGTGAAGGTGCTACAATTGCAGCTGGCTCTACCATTACGAAGAACGCGCCCGCGGGTCAGCTCACCTTCTGCAGAGCAAAAGATCAGAAGAGTATTGTCAACTGGAAACGTCCGGTTAAAAAATAATGAGAGTTATTCAGAAAGAAAACTATGTGTGGCATCGTCGGCGCTATTGCAAATAGAAACATCGTCTCAACCCTGATAGAGGGACTAAGCCGTCTGGAGTATCGCGGCTACGACTCTGCGGGGATTGCCGTACTCAACGGACAATCCATAGAGCGCGTGCGCGCGGTTGGACGTGTTGCTGCGATGACCGACAAGGCAAGCGAGGTGCAGCTAAGTGGCCAAATCGGTATCGGACACACGCGCTGGGCAACCCACGGCGGCGTGACGGAAAGTAATGCCCATCCCCATGTATCAAAAGGTGAAATCGCAGTTGTCCATAACGGCATCATTGAGAACCATGACGAGCAACGTGATCGCCTCGCAAAATTAGGCTATGTATTCGAGTCTCAGACCGACACCGAGGTCATCGCTCATCTTATTCATTACTATCATGACCAAGGCTTAGCGCTACTCGCGGCGACACAAAAGGCGGTGGCGGAGTTAACAGGTGCGTTTGCCATCAGCGTTATTTCTATCAAAGAACCGAACGCGATGATTACCGCGCGCTTTGGTTGTCCGCTCTTAGTGGGCTTGGGTGAGGGTGAGAATTTCATCGCATCAGACGTTTCGGCAGTGCTCTCCGTCACCCGCAAGGTGATGTATTTAGAAGATGGTGATGTGGCAGAAATTCGCCGCGATGGTGTCACGGTCTTCGGTGCAGATGGTAAAACAGTGACACGTAAAATCCACATGAGTGATGTATCCTTGGCGTCGATGGAGCTCGGTCCTTACGCACATTTCATGCAGAAAGAAATCCACGAACAACCACGCGCACTTACCGACACCATCGAGGCGCTGATCGATGATAATCAATTTTCCCCCGCGCTTTTTGGCGACGGCGCGGAAGAAATTTTTAATCAAGTCGATAGTATTCTCATCTTGGCAGCGGGCACCAGTTACTACGCAGCATTGACGGCGAAGTACTGGATTGAGGACATCGCCAAGCTCCCAACGAGTGTAGAGATTGCTAGTGAGTATCGTTATCGGCAGTCCGTTCCAAATCCTAAGCAGTTAATTGTCACCATCTCACAATCTGGTGAGACGCTCGACACGATGGAGGCGCTCAAGCACGCGAAGTCATTAGGTCAGCACCTAACACTGTCAATTTGTAACGTGCAGGAAAGTGCAATTCCACGTGCATCGGCGCTCGTCTTCTACACCCGTGCAGGTGCTGAGATTGGCGTCGCATCGACCAAAGCATTTACAACTCAGTTGGTTGCTTTATTCATGCTAGCAGCTACCCTTGCAAAGCAACGCGGTTTGCTACCTAAAACCCAAGAGCAAGAGTACCTCAACGCGCTCCGTAAAGTGGCGGTGAGCATTCAGCATGCGCTGAACTTGGAGCCACAAATTCGCGAGTGGGCAAAAGCCTTCGCGAATAAACATCACGCGCTGTTCTTGGGTCGCGGCATCCACTATCCAATCGCGTTGGAGGGTGCATTAAAGCTCAAGGAGATTAGTTATATTCATGCCGAGGCCTACCCTGCCGGCGAACTAAAGCATGGGCCATTGGCGCTTGTAGATAGTGATATGCCTATCGTCGTAATCGCACCAAATGACGCACTGCTAGAGAAGGTAAAATCAAACATGCAAGAGGTGGCGGCCCGTGGTGGTCAACTCTTTGTTTTCGCAGATGCCGACAGCCACTTCGCTGAGAGTGATGGTGTTCACGTCATCCGTACCCCTCGTCATGTGGGTGTACTTTCTCCAATTTTACATACGATCCCTGTTCAGCTTCTTGCCTACCATGCTGCCCTGCTCAAGGGAACCGACGTCGATAAACCACGAAATCTCGCTAAATCTGTGACAGTAGAGTAGCCCTCTTCGGGGGTAACGATAAAGAGTGTGAAAATGACCCCCCAACAGAATCATTCGGTTACCGGCGAATAAAAATGAGTTTGATCAAAAAACGCATCAGCATTAATTTTTGTGGGTCCTTCGTTGGCTAGGTAACTTCCACTTAAATTGAATTGCAAGCCACCTTAATAAAGTAGTAAAGCTGGCGGATAGCAATAAAGTAAACCATTCAGGCAAGTTCAACACTGATAATCCGATGAGGACCCAGCTGCCTAAAAATGCTAATACCGCATAAGGCTGGTGATCATTAAAAGCTTTAGGAATCTCGTTACAGCAAATATCCCTGAGCACTCCCCCAAAAACCGCGGTCATCATTCCCATGAGCGCTGCAACAATTGCTGGCATCCCTAGCCCCAAAGCGATTTGGGTGCCTAGTGCTGTAAATAAGCCAAGCCCTAGCGCATCTGGAATTTGAATCGCTTTTTCGGTTAAGGTGATGTGACGTTCACGCATAAAAAACATTGCAAGAAGGCATAGCGTAATCAAACCCCAAAGCCAAGTTGAATGATTGACCCAAAAGAACGGGCGCCTATCTAATAAAACATCTCTGAGTGTACCGCCACCAAAGGCTGATACGCCGCTTACGATACATAAGCCAAAAAGATCCATGCGTTTTTTAATGCCCGCGATGATGCCAGAGAGCGCAAAAGCAAAAGTAGCAATGATTTCAATCGTGAACTGAATACTTTGGATGGAGAGATTAAACATTACAGCCAATCCCAATTCGCATGGGCTTTACGGGGTGCGTGCTTCATCATGAAGTCCCAAAGCCAGTGTGGCAATAAGCGCATCAATCTTGCTAGCACACCCATCTGCCATGGGATGACGATGAATCGTTTTTTCTTCGCAATTGCACTCGCGAATTTTTTAGCTGCAACCTCGGGCGCCATTAAAAATGGCATGGGGTATTCGTTAATATCCGTCATCGGCGTTTTGATATAGCCGGGGGCGATTGTTGTTACGCTGATGCCATCAAGGCTGAGTTCAACCCGCAAGCTTTCTAGGTAGGCAATGACCGCTGCCTTGGATGCGCTATAAGCCCCAGCTCCAGGCAGACCTCTAATACCAGCGACGCTGGCAATCCCAACCAAGCCCCCCTTGCCCGCTTGCTTCATGGGTGCAATGAATGGCTGGAATGTGTGGACCATGCCAAGCAGATTAATATCAATCACCCCCTTGAAAGTGTTGTTATCCTCTTTATTTTCAGTGAGTGTGCCGGCGCCAACGCCAGCATTTGCGATCACAATATCAGGTGTACCAAAGCGCGTAATAAAGTCTAGCGCGGCCGCTTCAAGCGCACCTGCATCTCTGACATCAAGGGCGTAGATGATTGTTTTTGTCGTGAGTGAATCTTGGAGAGTGTTTAGTCTGTCCTGCCGCCTTGCAGCGAGGCCAATGATGGCGCCCTCTTTGGCATAGTGCTCAGCGAGTGCCTGCCCTATGCCGCTTGAGGCGCCGGTGATAAAAACTTTAAGTGCTGACACGGGTTAGTGTCTTTACTTATTTTTTAGTGGCTTTATCTTTACGGACGTTTTCGATGATGTAGTTCGCAACGTTTAACACTTCTTGATTGCCACCAGCCATCGTTACAGAAGTGATGTATTTGCCATCAATAATTAAAGATGGAACACCCGTTGCACCAGACGCGCGGAAGATTTGTGCAGCTTGATTAAGCTTTGTATTGAGGGAGAAAGAGTTAAACTCAGTTTCAACTTTTTTACGATCTAGACCGCTTTCTTTGGTAATCCAATCAATCGTTGCTTTTTCATCATTTGGTAAAAACGCTTTTTGTTTATGTAATGCATCAAAAAGTTTGCTGTGTAATTTTTCTGATAAGCCCAATGCTTCCATTACGTAAAATGCTTTAGCCATTGGCGCCCAATCAGGGCGAGGCAGGCCTGGCACGCGCTTGAAAGTTACATCTTTAGGTAAGACTTTCACCCAGGCAGCAAGTTGAGGTTCCAGAACATAGCAATGCGGACATCCGTACCAAAACAATTCAGTGACTTCAATCTTCGCTGGGTTATCTGTAGGCATTACTTGGGTTGTTTGCGTAAACTCTGTTCCATTTTGTGGCGTATCTGCCATCACTGTTGTCGAAACCAGCAACATGAGTGCGGTCATTAGTTTTTTCATGTTTTGTATCCTTAATTAATAATATTGAAAACTTAATTTAAGTGTTTTAATTTAGTGCTTGAATAACGCATTAAGTTTAAATCCGCCGACAAATAATAAGGTATTTTCGTCTTACTGCTGAGCACTTGTATTCACTTTAATTAGATCTGGTTTAAAACCATTTTCCACTAAATCGCTTCTCGTTTTAGTGAGTTGTGACGGATCTGAATATGGTCCAACGCGGACCCGGTGTAATACAGCTTTATCTGTGGTGGTAGCCGTTTGAATAATCGCTTCTAAGCCAAGCAAGGCTAATTTTGCTTTTACATTATCAGCCTCTTGTTCAGTTTTAAATGCACCGACCTGAAGAAAGTAAGCTTCTTTAGCTTGCGTATTATTTTCCAACTGTTTAATTTCCTGCTCGGTCACTTTAGATTCGTTGCCTGGCAGAATGTTGTAATACTCAAAACGATCTTTAGTAGGCGCTTCATCGGCTTTAGCATCTTTTTTAATTTCAATTGGATTGCCTGATTCTACGGTTACCGCAGATTCTGATTTTGCACTAAATGGACTTTCGCCGCCCTTAATGTAAACAGTAAATCCAACCGCCATGGCTACACCAACAAGTAGGCCAACAATCAAACCATTTAAGAATGGATTAGGCTTATTCTCTGGTTTCGGCGGTGCTGGTTTGTAATCTCTGCTCATATTGATTTCCAGTTAATGACTTAATTTGAATCTAATCCTTACATCTTATTCGGTGCGCTCACACCCAATAATTGTAGGCCATTTCGTAATACTTGCTGTGTTGCACTGATCAGCGCTAAGCGCGCCAATTTAGTTGTTTCATCCTCCACCAATATTTTATGCTCATTGTAGAAACTGTGTAAGTCACTCGCTAAGTCTTTTAGATAATTGGCGATGGTGTGAGGCGCTAAGTCAGCGGCTGAATTCTCAACTACTTCTGGGAACTCGCTCAAGCGTTGCATTAACGCTGCATCATGGGCACTGCAGAGCGGGCTGAGATCGACCTTCGGAAGGCTGCTAGCATCGCCAGCCCACTGCGCTAACACGCTGCAAATACGCGCATGCGCGTATTGGATATAGTAGACAGGGTTGTCATTGGTTTGCGCGCGCGCTAAATCAATATCAAAAATCAGTTGTGAGTCGGCACGACGTGCGGCTAAGAAGTAGCGCGTTGCATCGCAGCCTACTTCTTCAATCAAGTCGCGGAGCGTCACATAACTGCCCGCACGTTTTGATAGTTTCACTTCTTCACCGCCGCGCATCACCGTCACCATCTGGTGCAAAACGTAATCGGGCCAGCCCTGTGGGATGCCAACATTGAGTGCCTGTAATCCTGCACGCACACGGGTGATCGTGCTGTGGTGGTCGGCGCCTTGCTCGTTAATGACGCGGTCAAACCCACGGTTCCACTTGTCCACATGGTAAGCCACGTCAGGGACAAAATAAGTATAGCCTCCATCCATTTTACGCATCACACGGTCTTTGTCATCGCCAAAGTCTGTGGTCTTTAACCAAAGTGCGTCATCCTGCTCGTAGGTGTGGCCGCTAGCGATTAAGTTTTGTACGGTTTTCTCAACTTTGCCCTGGGTATAAAGGGCTGACTCAAGTGAGAACACGTCGAATTTAATTTGGAATGCTTTGAGGTCTAGATCCTGCTCGTGGCGGAGGTAAGCGACAGAGAAGGCGCGAATAGATTCGGTATCCTCCAAAACACCTGTGGCAGTCACCGACATATCGTCAGCGATCACGGTCTCTTTGTTAAGGTAGGCCTTCGCAACGTCAGCGATATAGTCGCCGCGGTAACCCGCTTCAGGCCAGTCATCACTATCAGGACTAACGCCCTTGCAACGAAGTTGAACAGAAAGCGTGAGATTATCAATCTGCGCCCCCGCGTCGTTGTAGTAAAATTCACTGGTTACGTCCCAGCCAGTCGCATCGAGTAAGCGAGCTAAGCAGTCACCAACGGCGGCGCCGCGGCCATGACCTACATGAAGTGGGCCAGTCGGGTTGGCGGATACAAACTCGACCTGTACCCTACGACCTTGCCCGATATGGTTGTGACCAAATTTTTCACCCTGCGTAGCAATTAAGCTAATGATTGCTTGTTTAGCGTTGGCGCCAAGATAGAAATTAATAAAGCCTGCACCGGCAATTTCTACTTTTTCAACATACGCAGAAGTTGGTAACGCTTGGATCAAGCTCTCTGCAATCGCACGTGGATTTTGGCGAAGTGGTTTCGCCAGCAACATCGCTAAGTTCGTTGAGAAGTCGCCGTGGTCTTTATTTTTTGGGCGCTCAAGCTGAATCGTTAAATTAGATGCGTCAAAATCCGCATTTTGCGTTAAGCTTTTTGCGGCGTGGGCTAGTAATTCGGTAAGATGTGCTTTCAAGGCAGAATATCTAAGAGGTATTAAAAGTGTATTTTAACTCATTGAGTGCTTGCGCTCATCCCCTATTCGATTTTATCTAGCGTTAATGCAAAAAAGTATTCTTCAAATTGCCCTAGACGTACCATTAGATCGACTTTTCGATTACCTCTATGGTGGGTTCAACGTTCAAGTGGGTCAGCGCGTCGTCGTGCCTTTCGGCTCACGTAATGTCGTTGGCGTGGTGGTGGGCATTACAGATAAGAGTGATTTCGCCGTTGAGAAATTGAAATCGATTACCCAGGTCTTTGAGGGCGAGCAACCGCTCGATGCGGATACTTTTGGGCTATTGCGATTCTGCGCGGATTACTACCAGTACCCATTTGGGCAGGCGCTCTTATCGAGCCTACCGACAAGGCTCAGACAAATTGAGCCAGCCGTATCTAGGAAACAGTTTTTATACACGCTCAGTCTTGAAGGCTCAAAGGCGAATATCGATGAAATTCCCGCCCGCCAGGCAGTCCAGCGCAAGGTCTTTACTGCTCTTCAAGGGGGGGCGCTAACCGAGTCCGCGCTCAAAGAAATCTCGGCTAGCTGGCGTTCTGCGATCGAGGCGTTCCGAGAGAAAGGGTGGATCACTGTCGAGCTAGTTTTGGCAGGATTTAAATCAAGCAATGCGCCCGTTCCCCCGCCGGATCTTAACGATGAGCAAACGTATGCGGTGAACCAGGTGATCGAGAGCGCCAATCAGTTCAAGCCATTCTTGCTCCATGGCATCACGGGGAGTGGTAAGACTGAAGTTTACATGCAGATTCTGCAGCAAATCTTGACCGATCCAGATAGCCAAGCTTTGGTCCTTGTCCCTGAAATTAATTTAACCCCACAGCTCGAAGCGCGCTTCAGAAATCGCTTGCCACATTTTCCTTTGGTCTCTCTGCACAGTAATCTTAGCGAGAGCGAGCGCTTACAAAATTGGCGATTAGCACAATCAGGACAGGCCAAAATTATCATCGGTACGCGCCTCGCGGTATTCACCCCCATCCCAAACTTAAAAGTCGTTCTGGTGGACGAAGAGCACGATGGCTCCTACAAACAGCAAGACAGCATGCGTTACCATGCCCGGGACGTTGCCATGGTGCGTGCACAGCGCAATAAAGTGCCGATTGTGATGGGTAGCGCAACACCAGCACTTGAAAGTTGGCAGAATGCGCAGACCAACAAATATACCTTGCTAAGCCTAAACGATCGCGCAGTCGCCCAGTCTGCCTTACCCAATATCCGCTGTCTCGATACCACGAAACTAGATAGCACGAACGGTCTAACCCCCGTGCTCGTGAACGCCATGCGTGAGCGTTTAGAAAAAGGTGAGCAAAGCCTGTTATTTATCAATCGACGAGGCTACTCGCCGGTCTTGCTTTGCAGTGCATGTCATTGGATAGCACCGTGTATGCGCTGTAGCAGTCGTTTGGTCGTGCATCTCAAACAAGGCCGTTTACGTTGTCATCATTGTGGCCATGAGCAAAAGATGGTTCGTCAGTGTCCAAGCTGCGGCAATGCTGATTTGCATCCAACCGGACATGGGACACAACGTTTAGAAGAGACCTTAAAGCAGTTATTCCCCACAGCCAGAATTCAGCGGGTTGACCGTGATAGCACCAGTCGCAAGGAAGCGCTCAATGATATTTTGACCGCGGTTCATGCGAACGAAATTGATATTTTAATTGGCACGCAGATGTTGGCTAAAGGGCATGACTTTTCTAACCTCACATTGGTTGGTGTGATTGACACCGACAGCGCATTATTCAGCCCTGATTTTAGAGCCGCTGAGCGTTTATTTGCGCAACTGATGCAAGTATCGGGCCGTGCTGGCCGTGCCGAAAAAGCAGGCGAAGTCCTGATACAAACTGCATTTCCAAGTCATCATTTGTTTAATGCGCTCCGCAGCCAGGATTATCCTGTTTATGCACAAACCCTGTTGCAGGAACGTGAAATGGCGCAGTTCCCACCCTTCTGTTACTTAGCTTTATTGCGTGCAGAAGCGACTAATTATCCTGATGTAGAGGCTTTTCTGAACTTCGCCTTTGAGCTTGCCCGTAGCTTGAGCCAGCAGGTGCTGACCTATGATCCAATGCGTGCACAAATGGAAAGGCTAAAGGGGATGGAGCGTGGTCAAATCTTGATGCAAGCGAGCCAGCGTGGCGCCTTGCAGAAACTACTCGCGGGGCTTACGCCGCAATTACGCGCGAGTAAATTGGCGGCAAAGGTGCGCTGGAGTGTTGACGTAGACCCGATGGAGTTCTAGGGATTCATCCGACTAAATTAAGACTGGTGATACTGCGGACTGTGTTCGCGTACCGCTGATAAGAACGCTGCCGCATTCTCTGGTGGCGTCCACTGCGTGATGCCATGACCAAGATTGAATACGTGCCCGTGCCCTTTTCCGTAACTCGCTAGGATTGTCGCAACCTCTTTTTCAATGGCTTCTGGGGTCGAGAGCAGGATAGCAGGATCCATATTGCCCTGGAGTGCGACCTTATTTCCAACACGTTGACGGGCTTCCCCAATGCTGACTGTCCAATCTAAACCTAAGGCATCTGCACCGATCGCCGCTTGGGCTTCCAACCATAATGCGCCACCTTTGGTGAAGACAATGCTAGGTACTTTTTTGCCCTCAGCTATTTTGGTGAGGCCGTTTACGATCTTTTGCATGTAGCCTAGTGAGAATTCTTGGTAAGCGTTATGTGAAAGTGCGCCGCCCCATGAGTCGAAAATCATCACAGCCTGAGCACCCGCTGCGATCTGGGCGTTGAGATACAAAATCACCGTTTGCGCGGTGGTTTCTAGGATGTGATGTAACAAATCAGGACGTGCGTAGGCCATCTTCTTGATGGTGAGGAAATCCTTACCACCCTTTCCCTCAACCATGTAGGTAGCAAGTGTCCAAGGGCTACCAGAGAAACCGATCAGGGGTACACGACCATCTAATGTTTTACGAATTTGGCTCACCGCGTCGAACACATAATGCAGCTTCGCCATGTCTGGTATTTCAAGCTTTTTGATATCCGCTTCTTGTTGTAGCGTACGCTCAAATTTTGGGCCTTCGCCTTCCTCAAAATAAAGACCTAAGCCCATTGCATCAGGCACGGTCAAGATGTCAGAGAATAGAATAGATGCATCGAGCAATGGATAGCGATCTAGTGGCTGCATCGTGACCTCTGTGGCGAAGTCAGGGTTTTTACAAAGCTGTAAAAAGCTGCCCGCCGTTTTACGACTCTCACGATACTCCGGCAAGTAGCGACCAGCTTGGCGCATCATCCAAACAGGGGTGAAGTCTGTTGGTTCGCGCATCAAGGCTTTTAGAAAAGTATCGTTTTTTAATGTGGTCATTTTGCTATCTATATCTAAATACTTCAGTGATGAAAAAAGGGTGCCTAGCACCCTTTTCTCTTACGCTAACTTAGCGAGGTAGATTTGAAGAGCCCATTAAGAACTCATCCACCGCTCGGGCGCATTGACGACCTTCACGGATTGCCCAAACCACGAGTGATTGACCGCGTCGCATATCGCCAGCCGCAAATATTTTGGCTTTCGAGGTGGTGTAGCAACCCACGCCATCGGTCGTTGCTTTTGCATTGCCGCGCGCATCTTTTTCAACGCCAAACGCATCGAGTACTTTTTGCATTGGGCTTACAAACCCCATCGCAAGCAATACCAAGTCCGCTTTAATCGTGAATTCAGAACCTGGCACTTCCACCATTTTTCCGGCTTGCCACTCTACCTTAGCGCCTTTAAGTGCAGTGACCTTGCCATTCTCACCAATCAATTCTTTCGTGGTGATCGACCAGTCACGGTCACAGCCTTCTTCGTGTGAGCTTGAAGTGCGGAGCTTAAGCGGCCAGTTTGGCCATACCATATCTTGTCTTCTTTCTCTGGCGGTTGTGGCATCACCTCAAATTGCGTGATCGATACAGCGCCATGACGGTTAGAAGTGCCCACACAGTCAGAACCAGTGTCGCCACCGCCAATCACCACCACATGCTTATTCGTTGCCATGATTTGGTTGGGCACGGTGTCGCCAGCGACAACTTTATTTTGTGGGCGAAGGAAATCCATCGCGAAATGTACACCCTCAAGCTCGCGGCCTGTCACTGGTAAATCACGTGGATTTTCAGCACCACCCGCTAAGATCACCGCATCAAAATCCTTGCTCAAATCTTCAGCACTGACGTTCTCACCAACAATATGGTTCACCCGGAACTCGACGCCTTCGGCTTCCATTTGTTCAACACGGCGGTCGATGTGGCTCTTCTCAAACTTGAAGTCAGGGATGCCATAACGGAGTAAACCACCTACGCGTGTTTCTTTTTCAAACACCACCACATTGTGACCAGCACGTGCAAGCTGTTGTGCCGCGGCCATGCCTGCAGGGCCTGAGCCAACGATGGCAATTTTCTTACCTGTTTTGTGTGCTGGTGGTTGTGGAACCACCCAGTTATTTTCCCAAGCCTTATCAATAATCGCGTGCTCAATAGATTTAATGCCTACTGCATCATCATTAATATTGAGTGTACATGCTGCCTCACAAGGGGCTGGACAGATACGACCGGTAAACTCTGGGAAGTTATTGGTTGAGTGCAACACATCAATCGCACCCTTCCAATCTTGTTGATACACCAAATCATTCCAATCAGGAATGATGTTGTTGACTGGACAGCCTGTGGTACAAAAAGGAATCCCGCAGTCCATACAGCGTGCACCTTGGACCTTCGCTTGATCGTCAGTTAAATGAAGTACAAATTCTTTGTAGTTCTTAACGCGATCAGTGACTGGTAGATTAGCCTCTGAAAGACGTTCAAATTCCATAAAGCCAGTAACTTTACCCATGATTATGCAGCCTCCTTCTTGGCAGCAGCGAGCTCATTAAGCGCGCGTTTGTATTCATTTGGCATCACTTTTATAAATTTGCTTCTGGCATTTTCCCAGTCCGCGCGAAGCGCTTGCGCACGTTCACTGCCAGTGTATGCGATATGCTTATCAATTAATGCTAGGAGTGTTGTTTCATCCGCTTGGTTCAAGTGGTTGATGCTACCTGGCGTAAAGGTTGAGGCCACTGCTACTTTTTCAAGTGAAACCATGGTCATGTTGCAACGCTTGTTGAACATGCCATCTTCGTCAAAAACGTAAGCTACGCCGCCTGACATACCAGCAGCAAAGTTAAGACCCGTTTGACCGAGTACCACAACAGTACCGCCCGTCATGTATTCACAGCCGTGGTTACCAACGCCCTCAACCACCGCGCTTGCGCCAGAATTGCGAACGCAGAAGCGTTCGCCTGCCACACCTCGGAAATAGCTTTCACCTGTGGTTGCACCAAACATCACGGTATTACCAGCAATCACGTTTTCATGGGCTACACCGCGGAATGCGACAGGTGGTTTGATGACGATGCGGCCGCCACATAAGCCTTTGCCGACATAGTCATTCCCTTCCCCCGTCAATTCAATACTAATGCCGTGCGCTAAGAATGCTGCAAAACTTTGACCCGCTGTGCCTTTTAGCTTGATGCTGATGGTGTCATCAGGTAAGCCAGCATTCCCGTAAATCGTTGCGACTTGGTTAGACAGCATAGTGCCAAACGTACGGTTGGTGTTAGTGATTGGCAAATCAATGATGACCTTTTCGCCTTTTTCTAGCGCTGGTTTTGCAAGAACAATCACTTGATTATCAAGTGCATTTTTTAAGCCATGGTCTTGAACATCGTTGTTAAACAATGAAACAGATTGATCCACTTTTGGTTGGTGGAAAATTTTGCTGAAATCAAGGCCCGCTAATTTCCAATGGTCGATACCTTTTTGCATGTCGAGCAAATCAGCACGGCCGATCAAATCGTTAAATTTTCGGATCCCCATTTCAGCCATCAACTCACGCACCTCTTCAGCGATGAAGAAGAAGTAGTTCACAACGTGTTCAGGCTGACCTGTAAAGCGTTTACGTAGTTCAGGATCTTGTGTTGCAACGCCAACTGGGCAGGTGTTGAGATGGCATTTACGCATCATGATGCAGCCCTCAACGACAAGCGGCGCAGTCGCAAAACCGAATTCATCAGCACCCAATAGTGCGCCAATCAATACGTCGCGGCCCGTTTTCATTTGACCATCAACTTGCAATTTGATGCGGCCACGCAACTGGTTAAGCACCAGCGTTTGTTGTGTTTCAGCCAGACCGAGCTCCCAAGGGGTGCCCGCATGCTTGATTGATGAAATTGGCGATGCGCCAGTGCCGCCGTCATGACCAGCCACAACGATGTGGTCTGATTTTGCTTTAGCAACGCCGGCTGCAACAGTTCCAATACCAGTTTCTGATACCAATTTCACTGAGATATCAGCTTTTGGATTCGCATTTTTTAAGTCGTGAATCAACTGCGCCAAGTCTTCAATAGAGTAAATGTCATGGTGTGGTGGCGGTGAGATCAAGCCAACGCCAGGCACTGAGAAACGAAGTTGGGCAATATAAGGGCTCACCTTATGGCCAGGTAACTGACCGCCCTCACCAGGTTTTGCACCTTGTGCCATCTTGATTTGGATTTGGTCAGCGTTTGCTAAGTACTCAGCAGTCACACCGAAACGACCCGAAGCAACTTGCTTAATTTTTGAGCGCATTGAGTCGCCAGCTTGAAGCGGAATGTCTCTTTCAATCAAGCTTGCGCCAATAACCTCAGCCATTGAACTTGCTTTAGCCACAGGGATAAAGCGTTTTGGATCTTCGCCGCCCTCACCCGTGTTTGATTTACCACCGATGCGGTTCATCGCAATCGCTAATGTGGCATGCGCTTCGGTTGAAATAGAACCTAAAGACATCGCGCCCGTCGCAAAGCGTTTAACAATCCCTTTTGCTGATTCAACTTCTGCTAGTGGCACAGGTGCGCCAGAAGATTTAATCTCGAACAAGCTTCGTAATGTCATGTGACGAAGGCTTTGGTCGTTGATCAGTTTTGCATACTCTTTGTATGTGCTTGCTTCACCAGTCCGCGTTGCATGTTGGAGTTTCGCAATCGAGTCTGGTGTCCACATGTGCTCTTCACCACGAATACGGTATGCATACTCACCGCCCGCATCTAAAGCGTTCGCCAAAACAGGGTCATCCCCGAATGCAGCTTTGTGAAGATTGAAGCTTTCTGTTGAAACTTCTTCTAAGCCTATGCCTTCGATGTGGGTGGCTGTGCCAGTAAAGTACTTCTGGATGAACGGTGTATTTAAGCCAATTGCTTCAAAGATTTGCGCGCCACAGTAAGATTGGTAAGTTGAAATACCCATCTTAGACATGACTTTGTGTAGGCCTTTGCTAATGGCTTTAATAAAGTTTTTATTCGCTTCGTAGGTGTCACCTTTGACCATGTCTGCAATGGTTTGGAAGGCTAGCCAAGGGCAAACAGCCTCAGCACCGTAACCGCCAAGCAAAGCGAAGTGATGGACTTCACGTGCAGAACCCGTATCAACCACTAAACCGGCACTGGTTCTGAGGCCTGCGCGAACTAATGACTGATGCGTTGCTGATGTGGCTAATAATGCTGGGATCGCTAAGCGGTCTTTGCTGATTGCGCGATCTGAAAGAATCAATAAATTGTAGCCATCACGCACCGCTTTGCTGGCCGCAATACAGATTGCTTCAACGGCGGCACCCATGCCTGTGGTGCCTTCTGAGACTGGATAAGTCATATCCAACGTTAACGCGCGGTATTGGTTTTCAGTGAGCGTATCAATGGCTCGGAGTTGTTCTAATTCCACTAGCGTTAGAACAGGCTGGCTAGCCTCTAAACGCATTGGTGGGTTAGTCTCATCAATCGCCAACAGGTTTGGTTTCGGTCCGATAAACGTGACCAGCGACATCACTAATTCTTCACGAATTGGGTCAATGGGTGGATTGGTCACTTGTGCGAACAACTGTTTGAAGTAGTTGTAAATAATTTTTGGTTTGTTCGATAGCACAGACAACGCGCTGTCGTTACCCATAGAGCCTGAAGCCTCCTCGCCGTTCGCAATCATAGGTTGCATAACGAACTTCACATCTTCTTGCGTATAACCAAATGCTTGTTGCGTATCCAGCAAGCTGCTCGCCATGGATGACTGAACATCAATCTTCGGTAGGTCCGCTAATGAGTAGCGTGTTTTTTCAATCCAAGCTTTATAAGGCTTAGCTTCAGCAAGACTCTTTTTGATTTCAGCATCATCAATGATGCGGCCTTCTTCAAGGTTAATCAGCAACATTTTACCTGGTTGCAAGCGCCATTTCTTGATGATTTTTTCTTCTGGGAATGTCAAAACGCCCATTTCAGAGGCCATCATCACATGGTCGTCATCTGTTAATAAATAACGCGCTGGGCGTAAGCCGTTACGGTCAAGTGTTGCACCAATCGTGGTGCCGTCAGTAAATGCAACAGCCGCTGGACCATCCCATGGTTCCATTAATGCTGCGTGATATTCGTAGAACGCGCGACGATCATCGTCCATGAGTTTATTTGCGCTCTCGTTAGACCATGCTTCTGGAATGAGCATCATCATCGCGTGTGGCAATGAATAGCCACCAGCGACCAATAACTCAAGTGCATTATCAAATGCCGCTGAGTCAGACTGGCCTTCCACAATGAGTGGCCATAACTTTTCTAAATCCTCACCCATCAACGCTGAGCGCATAGATTCATGACGAGCTGCCATCCAATTGATGTTACCTTGTACAGTGTTGATTTCACCATTGTGGGCGATCATGCGGAATGGGTGCGCTAAGTCCCAAGCTGGGAAAGTGTTGGTTGAGAAGCGTTGATGCACAAGCGCCAATGCTGAAACCATGTCTTCATCTTGCAGATCTTTGTAATAAATACCCACCTCATTAGCAAGTAACATACCTTTGTAGATGATGGTTTTTGATGACAAAGATGGGAAATAAAATTGTGCGGAATCTTCTAGTTTAAGCGCACGTACTTCATGTTCGATCCGTTTGCGAATCACAAACAATTTGCGCTCGAAAGTATTTTGGTCGGCAACGTTTTCACCGCGACCAATCAATACTTGGCGCATCACTGGCTCAACATCTTTCGCTGCTTGCGCGATGTTACTGTTGTCGCGAGGCACATCTCGCCAACCTAGTAATGTTTGGGCTTCTTCGTGGATGATGCGAGCAACAATAGACTCGCATGCTTCACGGCCGTTTTTAGTTTGGGGTAGAAATGCGGTACCGCAAGCATAGCTGCCAACTGCAGGAAGGTTAATGCCAAGCTTGGTTGCTTCTTTGCGCATAAACGCATCTGGCATTTGAATCAAAATGCCGGCGCCGTCTCCCAATTTTGGGTCGTAACCAGTCGCTCCACGGTGCGTTAAGTTTGCGAGAATTTGCAAACCTTGCTGCACGATTTGGTGGCTCTTTTTGCCTTTTATGTGCGCAACAAAACCAAGACCACAGGCATCGCGTTCGTTAGAAGGACTATATAAACCTTGCTGCTCTGGCATTCCGCTGCCCATTTCCTATCCCTCGTCAGTACTGATAAAAACGGACACCAAATCGAGGGTTTTGGTGTCCGCTAACCCCGTCCTTGCTGGATTTTTATTAGAAAAAATTAATAAAAATTAGCACACGGGCAAATGTAAATTAATCCGCATCGTTAACATGCCTGCCCCATTTACTTAAAACGAAGCGACCTACACGACATATTTAGCGGTGAAACCTTATAATTCTATATACATTAATGCTCTGCTTCAACCTCCATGTGCATGTGAGGCTTAGCTTTTGCATAATATTAAGTAAGTTATTTTGCAGTTTTCATCGTCACAAAAACTTTTTTAGCTGCTGCGATAGTTGCATCAATGTCTGCATCACTATGTGCTGCAGAAATAAACCCAGCTTCAAAGGCTGACGGTGCAAGGTAAAACCCTGCATCTAACATTGCATGAAAGAACTGGTTGAATGCTTCTTTATCTGACTTCATCACCTCATCAAAACTGTTAGGCACATTCTCACTGAAGTAAAGACCAAACATCCCGCCCACGGATTGCGCGCTAAAAGAAATGCCGACTTCTTTTGCGGTCTTGCTGAGTCCATCGACTAAGCGTTTTGCGCTCGCTGTTAGTTTTTCATGAAAGCCTGGCGCCTGAATCAACTCCAATGTTTTCATGCCAGCGGCTACAGCGACTGGGTTCCCTGACAAGGTGCCTGCTTGATAAACAGGGCCAACAGGCGCTAAGCATTGCATGATGTCTGCGCGACCACCAAAAGCGCCAACCGGTAAGCCACCACCAATCACTTTTCCAAGCGTTGTGAGATCTGGCTTAACGTTGTAGAGCGCTTGTGCGCCGCCAAGTGCCACGCGGAAACCTGTCATCACTTCATCAAATATCAACACGGCGCCATGCTTGGTACATTGCTCACGCAGTGCTTCTAAAAAGCCTTTGCTAGGCGCAATCAAATTCATATTGCCTGCCACTGGTTCGACAATCACGCAGGCAATTTCGTTGCCAATTTCTTTGAAGAGCTTTTCAAGACCGGCAATATCGTTGTAATTGAGCGTCAGTGTATGGGCAGCCACTTCAGGTGGCACGCCAGCAGAGCTTGGGGTACCAAAAGTGAGCAGACCAGATCCAGCTTTTACCAATAATGCGTCAGCATGGCCGTGATAACAGCCTTCAAACTTCACAATTTTGCTACGACCAGTAAATCCTCGAGCCACACGAATCGCACTCATCGTTGCTTCTGTTCCTGAGCTAACAAGGCGCAGCTGTTCCATACTTGGTACGAGTTTGCTGACCATTTCAGCCATGTCTAATTCACGTGCCGTAGGCGCACCAAATGAAAGACTATTCACGGCGACTTCTTGCACCGTTTTAATGACTTCCGGATGGGCGTGCCCTAAAATCATCGGGCCCCAAGATCCAATGTAATCGGTGTACTCTTTGTCATCCTCGTCCCACAATTTTGAGCCTAAGCCACGCTTAAAAAATATTGGGGTGCCGCCCACAGAACGGAAAGCACGAACGGGTGAATTAACGCCTCCAGGAATAAATTTTTGTGATTTTTCAAACAGTTGTTGATTACGTGATGTCATAATGGCTATGCCCAGTGGCTTAAAAAAATGATGAAAATTGTTGTGCGCAAGGCGCAATGTCTTGAATGTCTCGATTAAATAACTCACCTATCACCGCAACAGCAGAAGCGCCTGCGGTAACGACACTACCAACATTTTCTAGTGTAATGCCACCAATGGCAACACAGGGCACCTCTAAAGTTTGGGCTAGGGTAAACAAATTAAGTTCTGTGCGTGGTGCATTTGGTTTCGTATTAGAAGGAAAACATGCGCCAAAGGCAACATAGCTGGCACCAAGTTCTGCCGCTTTTTGTGCGCGAGCAAAATCACCGTAACAGGAAACTCCCAAAATTTTATCTGGCCCTATTTGCGATCTTGCAGCTGCAATGTCGCCATCATCGCCGCCAATATGAACGCCATCTGCATCAAGGGCTAGGCAAAGCTCAATATGGTCGTTAATGATGAAAGGGATTTTATGTTTGCCACAAACTGCTAATAAAGCGCTTGCTTGTGTCATCCGTAAAGTATCTTGAGCAATTTTATTGCGGTATTGAATCACTCG
>Ga0209499_1001057_pt1 | contig 19720 bp, 18 predicted proteins | sample C_130208_EF_Meta_FD_187306 | JGI IMG/M metagenome (GOLD analysis project Ga0209499, IMG submission 187306) | Freshwater microbial communities from Lake Croche, Canada to study carbon cycling - C_130208_EF_MetaG (SPAdes) (version 2) | ecosystem: Environmental > Aquatic > Freshwater > Lake...
CTCCTTTTGATTGTTACACTGTTTAGTTTTTTACCCGCATTTTCACAATTTACCATTCCTGAAAAACCAGATTTTCAAACTTCGGTTTACGATTACGCGAAACTTTTAAGCGCTTCAGAAAAGCAACAATTAGAAGGTAAATTAGTTCGTTATTCCGATTCAACATCAACCCAAATTGTTGTTGTAACGATTGATGATCTTAAAAATGAAAGTATTGATGTACTATCGACAAATTGGGCACAAAAGTGGGGTATTGGTCAAGCCAAAGAAGATAATGGTGTTTTGATTTTGGTTTCAAAAAAGGATCGAAAATTAAGCATACGACCTGGATATGGATTGGAAGACCGATTGGTTGCCGGAATCTGTGGTGAAATAATCAGAAATGTAATCGTTCCAGAATTTAAAGCGGGAAGCTATTACAATGGCTTAGACAAAGGTGCCGATGCTATTATTCAAGTTGTAAAAGGAAAATATAAAGGGACGCGAAAACAAAATACTGAAGATAAAGGAGTGCCAGTAGTTGTATTCATTATCATTTTTATTATCATCATAATTTTAATGTCAAGAAACAAAGGAAATGGTAGAGGCGGAATTGGAAGTCCGAGTTTATTAGACATTCTAGTTCTCAGCAGTTTGGGAAGTAGCAGCGGCAGTGGTTTTGGAGGATCTTCAGGCGGTGGCGGTGGATTCGGAGGCGGATTCGGCGGTGGTGGATTTTCTGGCGGTGGTGCTAGCGGCGGATGGTAACCTTATAAATAATCAAAATACATAAAAAAACTCGTTTAGAATACTAAACGAGTTTTTGATTTATTTATAGAAATTTTGTGTATTTGAATTTAAATTTTACCCTTATTTCAATATTTTTAATGAATCCAAAGCATACGTATTTGTGGGGTCTAAAGCTAATGTTTTTGCAAAATATTCTTTAGCTTTAACTTTGTCGGTATTGGCATAAAAAGCGGCTATACTGTTGTAAGATTCAGTAAGTTTTGCTTTATTTTTATTAATTTCATCATCTCCTTTTGCAATCACTATATCCAAATATTTTTGATAAGTTGCTGCCATAACATCGTCTTTATCTAGTGTACTATTTATTCTAGCTTTATACAAATAGGCCTCTTGATAATTGGGTGTAGCGGTAATCACATTATCCATTGCTACATCCGCTTTTGCTAAGGCAATTGGATCAATATCTTTAACGTCTTTAGCTCTATTTATTGTAAGAACTGAAAGTCCATAATAGACATTATCTTCTAAGTAATTTCTAGAATTTGGATTTGTAATTGCTAACTCGAATAAAGCACTTGCTAGATTATAGAGCTTTTGTGAAAAATATTTTTTACCAATTTCATTAAGCCCATTGGCCATAACGATATCCATATCTAAAGCTTTTTTCAAATCCGCAGTTCCCGAAGCTAACATTGTAGTGTCAACCGTTTTTCCATCAGTAGCAACAGATTTGGCAACTTTTGCAAGACCTAAATAATAGTAATCTCCAGCAATAATCTTATTAGAACCTTTGGTTGTATAATCTGTTAAGGCACTTATTGCAGCATCAGGATTGCCATTTTGATAAGCAGCATATCCTAAATAACGCATTATTCTTGGATTTACTTTATCCAATTCTTTCATTTTATTGGCCTCCAGTTCGAGTGCTTTGTAATCTTTTGCTAAGACAAGAAAATCGGCATGTCTCATACGAGAAGTTATCGAATAATCGGTTAAGCTCATGTATTTTTCATAGTTGCTTAACGCCTTTGCCATGTTTTCTGTGTAGGTAGCAGGTTTGTTACTTGCCCACAGATAATAGGTTTCTGCTAATTCTCTGTATACTGGCCCGTAGTTTGCATTTAAAGCTATCACTTCATCATACGCTTTTAGTGCTTCAGTATATGCTTTAGCGCCTTTTAAAAGCACACCCAATTGCATTTTAGCTCTTATCAACGAATTATCAGCTGCATAAGCATCTCTATAGGATGCATAGGCATCATTTTGATTTTTATCACCATAAAAAGCATCTCCTAAAGCTAACATAACATTTGCATCATTAGGATTGATTAATCTTGCTTTATTCAAAAGACTAATCGCACTTTTATAATCTGGTTTTGAATTGTTCATGTATGCCTGCGCGATGTAAACATATTCTTCCACATCTTTCTTTCTCATCCCTTTCATGACTTGATCGAATTTAGCCTGAGCTGCACTTACATTTCCGCTTTCTAAATCAAGTTGACCTAGACCTATAGTATTGAATCGAGCCCCATCAATTGAAACCAAACCTTTTTGGAAAAATATTGAAGCTGAATCTTCAATATTTTGTTTCAAATATATAGTTCCCAATAAAAAATTAGCTTTACCATTATCAGGCTTTGCTTGAATAATTGTTTTAAGCATTAATTTTGCCTTTTCATATTGTTCAGCGTCCAATACTTTTTTTGCTAGGTCTAAATCTTGTGCATTACTGATTGCAGTAGCTGTTAAAAAGGCGATACTGAAAATTTTTAATTTATTCATCTTATTATTTTTCTAATTATTTTCGATTTTATTTCTAATTCTAATATTTCTGCTAGGTTCTCTCATTGGTGCAAGCCCTGACTTTAAAATTATTCTTTGACCTGTTTCGCCTGCAATGAAAGATGAAAAACCCATTCCTAATCCGTCAAAACCTTGGCAATTTACAATGTACAAAACGCGTGCCAAAGGATATCTTCGTGTTGCGATGTTTTCTTGACTTGGATAAACATATTTTGAAGTAGTTTTATCTTTTACGCTTAAAATAGTAATATTTTCAAGGTATTTTTTTATTGGAAAATTAGGTTGAAACAGCCAATTTAAACCTACAACACCAACCATTCCCTCTTTTTGAGAAACATATTTTATAACCTCCTCGTTGGTTTTAAATGAAAAAACATCTTGTTCTGGCAATGTTTTAATTCCTGCTAGTTCAGAAAAATAACGAACCGTACTAGAATTTGGATTGTCAAAAACTAACCCTTTTATTTTAATTCGATTTCCTTTTAAAAAACTTAAAATATCAGTAACATCAATTAAAGAGTCATTAGTTTTTTTGTTTTTTATTAATGCAATAGCGTCAATAGCAAATGGTGCTTCTTTAGGAATAATTTTTGCATTCTTAAAAATCGTATTTTCTTGTTTATTTAATTTTCTTGATAGTATAATAGTCCCCGATTTATTTTTAATAAATGACATGACGCATTCTTTTTCAGATTTTGCTATCAATTGAATTTTGGCAGTATATTGACTCTCAAAAACGGCAACTTGATCTTCAATTATAGGCAAAAGCGTTTCATCTACCAAAATTGAAGTTGTTCCAGTTAATATAGTTTCTTTTGAATCGTCAGTTCCTTTGCAGGAAAATAAAGTTATAAAAACCATACCTCCCACAAAAAAAACAGATTTAATTTTAATTTTCATTTTAGCTCTCATTTTTCAGATTTTAATAATCTTCCAAATCTAAAAATACCATATATAATAAATAAAACACCTAATGTAATTCGGTAATTTGGTGTTAATTTTATTGGAAATTCTTTCCAAAAAATGATAACCAACCCAAATGTTAAATAAATCATAAGGAACAAAACACCTATAAATAGAAGAAATCGCTCTTTAAGCGATTTCTTCTTATAATTTTCAATCCATTGATTAAACATTATTCTTCAGGTGTTTCTATAGAAAAAGTTTGAATAAATGCAGATCTTACATTTTTCCCATTTTGAACTGCAGGAGTCCATTTTGGACCTTTTCTCAAAACTCTAATTGCTTCGTTACCTGTACCAAAACCAATGTCTCTTAGTACTTTAATATCTGTTAGTGATCCATCTTTTTCAACTACAAAAGAAACGATAACTTTTCCTTTTAGTCCTGGTTCTTCTGGAGAAGTGAAATTATTTCTTAGATAACTTTGCCATTTACCTGGACCTCCTGGAAAACCAGCTTGAACTTCAACTCCGGCAGAATTATAGATCGTATTATCATCAACAACTTCTTGTTGAGGAGGACCATTTCCTGGTGGATCTACAGATAAGGGAGCATCTTTGTCCCCTTTGATATCTTCTTTCCCAAGATTTTTATCTTTAATATCTTCCACTTTTGGTGGTTCTTCTGTTACTTCATCTTTTTTTGCAACAACCGGTTTTACAAACTTCACCACATCTTCTTTCGGTTTTGGAGGTGGAGGTGGTTTTAAATCCTCTTTTGGTTTTTCTTCTTTAGGAGGTAATTTAATTGCAGTTATTCTATCGTGCAAACCTTCATCAGTATTGCTTGTCGCTTTACTTATAAAATCTGCTATTATAGGAGTTGCTACGGCAAAAGCAAATACAAAAGCTCCAATAACAAGAGCTTTTAGATTAGTATTTGAGTTTTCCTTGCGTAATTCATATGCACCATAACTTTTATTACGTCCTTCAAAAACGATGTCTAACCATTTTTTTCCTAATAGGTCTATTTTCATCTTTTTGTTTTTTATATACCCAAAGGTATTTTATTTGTTAATTTCCTCAGCTAATTTATTTTCCTCAGGAGTAAAATCATTAACTATTGCGTAAGTAGGCACTTTACAAATTGCCATTTCATCTAAAATATCGACTAAATTTTTATAAGTTGATTTTTTAGTAGGTTTAATGATAATAATCATACCCTTGTCTTTATCTCCCATTACTTGAGGAATAGAAGCCACTCTTTTAAGAATTTCTTTACGAATTCCATTGCTACTGTAATCAGTAGTTGTTGGTTTTCCATCAGGTTCTGGAGCTTCTAAAAGACCATGATACCATTTAATTTGATCATTACCACCAAGAATTAAAGTAACTGTTCTTCGTTGATCCGTTTTAACTGGTGGGATTTTAACCTTTTCATCATCTTTTGCAGGCAAACCTAAAGGCATAGATTGAGGTTTAGACAATGAAGTAGTCAACATAAAGAAGGTAATCAACAAGAACGCTAAATCTACCATTGCGGTTAAATCTACTTTAGAGTTTTGTTTTTTACTTCTTACTTTGCCACCTTTACCACCGCCACCATCGCCAGTATTTAATTCAGCCATTTTTTATTTTTTATTTTGTTAATTAAAATTAATTTGTTTTCGGCTTAGCTCTTAATCCAGTTACTAAACTAAAATTATTAATTTTTTGGTCTTGCAACAAATCCATAATTTTTCTAATTTGAGGATATTGTTGTTTAGCATCGCCTTTTATTGCGAAGTCGAGTTCCTTGTCTTTAGCCAAATCAATATTATTAGCTTTTCTAACATACATTACCCAATCCTTTAATTCATTGTTTAAAGAATCTGCAGGGATACCTGGTTGAACGCCAGATTTACTTCTATCAGCACTTGACATAGCAATTAACTGCTTTAACCCAGAAACAGGTACTCCAAATTCTTCTATTAAAGAAAATTGTTCTATTTCATTAGGAGAAAATTTAACGCCATATTTTTCACCCATAAGCTCAAGTGTTTTAGCACGTACATCTCTATCTTTCATTCCAAAAAAGACACTTTCCCCCATACTGTTTTTTCCGACTGTTAAAGTAACTAATCCCATTTCTGGTAATTTAGTTTGTACAGTAGAAGCAGGAGTTTGAACGGGTAATGGCTCTGGCTGTTTTGCTGTTGCTGTCAAAATGAAGAACGTAAGTAAAAGGAAAGCTACATCACACATTGCTGTCATGTCAATAGACGCCGCTTTTTTAGACATTTTTATTTTAGCCATTTTTATCTATTTGTTAATTTTCTGAAATTAAACATTTCAAAAAATGCTATTATTTTATACTTCCTCTCATTCTTCTGTATGAATTCACAATTGCTGTACCAGCTTCATCGATAGAATAGGTTAAAGTATCAATTTTAGAAGTAAAAAGGTTGTACATAATAATTGCTAAAGCAGATGTAGAAATTCCTGTTGCTGTATTAATAAGTGCCTCAGAAATACCATTTGCAAGAGCTGCTTGATCTGGAGTTCCAGTAGAAGCAAGTGCACCAAACGCTTTAATCATTCCTGTTACAGTTCCAAGTAATCCTGCAAGAGTTCCTAAAGAAACTAATGTAGAAAGTATAGTCATGTGTTTTTCTAACATAGGCATTTCTAAAGAAGTAGCTTCTTCAATTTCTTTGTGAATCATTTCTGATGCTTCTTCGCTATTGAATCCTTCTTTTTTAACTTCTTGGTATTTTACTAAAGCAGATTTTATTGCATTTGCAACAGAACCTTTTTGTTTGTCACAAGCATTAATTGCTTCTTCTATATTTCCTAGTGCAATACTTCCTTGAATGCTTGCCATAAATTTATCTAAATTTCCTGTTCCAGAAGCTTTAGTAATAACAAAAAATCGTTCAAATGAAAACACAATAACCATCAATAAACATCCAAGTAATACTGGTACAATTGAACCTCCTTTATATACCATTCCTAAATAATTTCCTGCAACTGGTGCACCTGCTTCAGCACCTGCTTCCATTGCAGCTGCATTTTGGAAATTTCCTGAAGCTCCCATTATGAATTTCCATACTAGAAACCCTACAAGAATACATGAAGCGATAATAATTCCGGTCATCATTCCACCACCGTTAGACCCATTTTCTTTTTTTGCGTTTGCCATTTTTTTTAAATTTAATAGTTTTTAATGATTTATTAGTTTTAGTTGTACTTAAACTTGAATTAGGAGCAAATTTAATTTTTTAGTTTAAATAAAAAAATATTTTTTAATATTTAATTGAAGATTAAAACTAAAATTAATTTAAGGTAACATTAACTTAACATTCGATAATAATACTAACAAATTTCTTTGTTTAAAAAACGAAATTTATATTTAAAAAGTATAAATTAAAGTTGAAAATTGTTAATTTCATAGTATGAAAAAATATTTAATACAAAAGAATCCATTTATAGTTCCAACAACAGACGGAAAAATAATTGAAGAACATCATGGAATTCCATCTACTGGGAATCATGTTATTTCTATAGCTCACATGATTGCACCACCCCAATGGAGTGAACCCTTTCAAACCCCAGAATTTGAAGAATATTCTTATATCATTTCAGGCAAAAAGCAATTCATTATTGAACATGAAACTATTGTTCTAGAATCGGGTCAATCCATTAAAATTGAGGCCAATACAAGAGTTCAATATTCAAATCCGTTTGATGAACCTTGCGAATATATTGCTATATGCAAACCAGCTTTTGACTTTAACAAAGTACATCAGGAAGATGATTAGAATATAGTGATCAGTGTTTTGTGGTAAGTTTTAAAATCAAATTTTCAACTTCTACTGAATTCCATTTTTCTTCAATATTTGGAATTTGCATTACTTTTTCCATGATTTCATTCTGATAATCACCGATGGCTAATGCTTCGGAATAAGGTTGTAGACTAAAAGTTACTCTACTATATAACGGCATCCATTTATTGGAGTGTTTATCAGAAAACCATTTTTCTATTTTTTTTTGAAGTAGAAATTTTTCATCTGCTGTTTTAGTACTCATTTCTAGAAAATTTCTTTCTGAGAGTTCTGCAACTGCATCGGCATTAGGTTTGCGAGATTTTTCATATTCAGAAAAAATCATTTTCCAATTGTCGCCATATTTTGAAATCATTTCACTTAAAATAGTAATGTCTTCAAATCCTGCATTCATTCCGTGACCATAAAAAGGAACTATGGCATGAGCAGAGTCTCCAATTAAAGCTACTTTGTCTTCAAAAGTCCAAGGATAACATTTCATTTTTGCCAAATAACTTGTGGGGTTTTTGAAAAAATCTTTTACTAAATCAGGGATAACTTCTGTTGTATCTGGAAAATATTTTGCAAAGAATTCAACAAGAGATTTTTCGTCATTTAATTGCTCGAAAGAATTTTCTCCTTCAAAAGGCATAAACAATGTACAAGTAAACGAACCATCTAAGTTAGACAACCCCATCAACATAAAATTGCCTCTTGGCCAAATGTGAAGTGAATTCTTGTCTATTTTATGAGTTCCATCAGAATTTGCAGGAATATGCAATTCTTTATAGCCAATTTTCATAAACTCTTGCGAATAATCAAACATTGCTTGACGTTGCATTCGGTGGCGAATTCTAGAAAATGCCCCATCGGCTCCAAAAACTAAATCATATTTCAGATCTTCCCATTCGCCTTTTTCAGTTTCTCCAATATGCAAAGTTGCATCGGCTAAAGTAACGTCCCAAATTTTGTGTTCAAAAAAGAAATTTACTCCTTCTGATTCGGCTAAATCAATCATTTTTCGGTTTAAAACACCACGAGATAATGAAAAAATAGCTTCCCCTTCTTTACCATAAAATTGATTTATAATTTGGCCATCTTTATGAATTGCGCGTTTGTCTACTGGAATTCCAATTTTTCTTATTTCTTGATCAAGACCAATATCTTTTAATGTTTTCCATCCACGATTTGACATTACTAAATTGATGGAACGTCCAGAAAATTGAACAGTTCTGATATCTTTGCTCCTATCATAAACATGAACGGTATGTCCTATTCGTTTGAGATATATTGCCAATAATGATCCTACTAGTCCGGAACCAACAATGGCAATTTTTTGTGAGGTTTGCATTTAATTTAAATAATCGGTTTGGCAAATTTATAGATTTTAAACATTTAGAATGTAAAAACAGCTTTTTAATTTGTTTAAAAAATCAATTTAGAAGTGATTTTTATTTTTTTGATATTATTTATCATCTATCAAAATTTACCTTTTCATACATTTTAATAGGTCATTTGATAGGTTTTATGGAATTCTTTTTTAAGTGAAAATAGAGTTTTACGAAATAATTTGATTAAAATTTGCAATCTTATTATTTGCCAAATACAACTTCAGGTTCTTGTTGGCTAAGGCAATGGAAACTACCTAAACCCCAAATAATATCGGTTGAATCAATTCCAATTACCTTTCTAGTTTGGAAAGTGTTTTGCAAAATATCTAAAGCTTTTGTATCGTTTTTATCATCTCTAAATGTTGGAACAATTACTTTTTTATTTGAAATATAAAAATTAGCATACGATGCCGGCAAAATTTGATCCTCATAAATTACAGGATTTGGCATTGGTAATTCTATTATATTCAATTGCTTGCCATTTTCTAAACGCATTTTGCTCAGAAGATTTAAGTTTTCTTGCAAAATTGAATAATTTTCTTCGTTTTTATTTTCTTCAATTACAGCCACAACGGTATCTTCATTTACAAATCGGGAGATATCGTCGATATGTCCATCGGTATCATCACCAATAATACCATCGTTTACCCATAAAATATGATTTACTCCATAATAATCAACCAAATATTTTTCAATTTGAGCTTGATTCAAATGTGGATTTCTATTTAGATTCAACAAACAAGCTTTGGAAGTTAAAATGGTGCCTTTTCCATTGAATTCAACACTTCCACCTTCCATAACAATTCCTGGATTAAAAATTGGCAAACCCAATTCTTTGCCTATTAATGTTGGAATTACATCATCTAAATCATAAGGAGGATATTTATCACCCCAAGCATTGTAATCCCAATCAACAATAGCTTTTTCATTTGAATTGTGGTTTAATAAAAATGCAGGGCCATGATCACGGCACCAAGCATCATTAGTTGGATGTATAAAAAATGTAATTTGGGATAATAAATAATCTAAATTAATGAGTTTTTGCGCATAAATACACGATTTTATTTGAGTTAATGCAAACAATTTGATAACTTCATCAGTAACATTTATACATACCTTTTGATGGTCGGCAATTTGCAAAATGAATTCGCAATAGGAATTGTATATAGTGTTTAATTTTCCTGGCCATGAAGCTTCTTTATGCGGCCATGAAAGCCAAAGTGCTCTTTGAGGAGCAAATTCTGCCGGAAAATAAAACCCTAATTCTTTGGGAGTTTGCATGAGCTTTACAATTAATTTTCGTCAAGAAATCTTTTGGTAATTGAGTGATAACTGTCAATTCTTCTATCGCGAAGGAATGGCCAATGCATTCGAAAATAATTCGACTCTTTAAGATCTATATTGGTTACAGAAGTTTCTTCATTTTCGTGTGATGCTTTATACAATAATTTACCTTGTGCGTTTGTAACAAAACTTCCTCCCCAAAATTTCATCGCACCATTTTGTTCAAAACCAACTCTATTAACGCTAACCACAGGAACGCCATTAGCAACTGCATGAGAACGTTGAATAGTTTGCCAAGCATTATATTGATCTTGATTTGTTTCATCATCTTGATCGGTTGCCCAACCAATTGCAGTAGGGTAAAATAATATTTCTGCACCCATTAAAGAAGTGATTCTTGCTGCTTCTGGATACCATTGATCCCAACAGATTAAAACCCCAATTTTTGCAAATTTAGTTTGAAACACTTTATATCCTAAATCACCTGGAGTAAAATAGAATTTTTCATAAAAAGAAGGATCATCTGGAATGTGCATTTTGCGGTATTTACCTATATAAGTTCCGTCGGCATCAATAACAGCGGTGGTATTGTGGTAAAGCCCTTCAGCTCTTTTTTCAAATAATGAGGCAATGATAACAACACCAAGTTCTTTTGCCAGTTCAGTCATTATAGTAGTTGTTGGGCCCGGAATTGTTTCGGCTAACTGAAAATTATCATAATCTTCAACATCGCAAAAATATAATGATGTAAAAAGCTCTTGCAAACAAACTATCTGTGCACCTTGAGCTGCAGCATTTCGAATTTCTCTTTTTGCTTTATCAATATTAGATGTCACATCTTTAGAACAAAACATCTGTACCAATCCTATTTGTATGTTTGACATTTTATTTTATTTTTTTGCAAAGTTAGTGTTTATGCTAAGTTTTTAAAATTATTTTTATAGTGAATTTTAATAGCTCAAAAATTATTACATAAAAAAATGGCCTGATTTACAAGCCATTTTCTATATTAAATAGATTAAAATTATTCTTTTATAAACTTATAACTTGCTTTAGTCGTATTAAAATAAATGGTGTATACACCACTTTCAAGTTTAGAAACATCTATTCTTTCTTCGTTTGAAATTGAATTTCTTTCAATAACCTTTTGTCCTAATACGTTATAAATAGTAATATTTTCATTGGAATTAAATTCGCCTTTTATGGTGATTTGATTTTTGGCAGGGTTGGGAAAAATTACTACATTTGCTTTTACATTTTGTGCTACTGCTAAGTTTGGAGTAACTGTTAGTATAAAAGTTCTATTTGCAGTCGATGCACCACTAGTTGCAGTCATCGTGATTGTATAAGTACCCGGAGCAAGTGATGTTCCAACTGCTGGAGTTTGTGTTATGACTGCATTACAATTTGCTACAATCGGATTTGCTAAAGAACTATAACTTGGTAAAGAGTATATATTATTAGCATCTGCTGAAACTGTTTGGTCTGCTATTACTGCAATAGTTAAAGGAAGTGCCGTCAAAGCATAACCAGCTGCATTAAATTTAGTAGTCATGGTTTGAATATCCGCACATGGATAATTCATATTTATAGCAGCCTGTCTAACCGCTGATGCTGCTTGCGGTTGAGTAGTACTAGATCCAGTTAAAGCTAAACCCTCAAGGAAAGCTTTATCAGTTTTGGTTCTACCAATTACATCATATATCTTCATTAAAGTACTTGCCCATATTTGTCCATATTCATGAATTTCTGTATAAGTAGCACTAGTTTGAGGATACGTTCTTGTATAATTTGTGGTTCTTCCAGCCCAGCAAGTATCATGGCCATCCCAACTAAATACATAGTGATATGCTGGTTCAGTTGAAACCCATTGGTTTAAGCTTCTACTATATGACATAGCCCAATAATCTCCTGATCCTTCTCCTAAACCTGTTGCTGAAGAAGAATGACCTCCTGTAATCCAATCGTGTATACCATGACCAAATTCATGTAAAATAACATCAGCATCTTCGGCATCATCAACACAACCTTCTCCAAAAGCAATTTGTTCTGTAGATGGTAAATAATGAGAATTATCAGCTCCACTCAATCCAGATGGATCAAATTGAAAAATACCATTGTTTAATTGTGGAACACAAACTACACCTAATGTTTCATTAATATACCTAATGCTTTTATCCAAATGATAGAAAGCATTAACTGCTTCAAATGCATTATTATCCCGAGTGAAACTAAAATTATTTGTTGCTTGAGTAAAAAGACCATTATTGGGAGCTTCAAAATCAGCAATGTCAACATATTGGCTTTTAAGTCTATATACCCCTGAAGTTACATCAACTTCAGGAAGAGTAACCGCAGTTCTAGCAGCATCTAATGAAGCATTTGTAGCATCATTATTATCTACATAGTTTCCTCCATAAGCAACATGAGCTTTAGATAATGGATCAGGATCATAAACCATTGCTGTTGCAGTTGTAGCAGTCAAAGTTGATTTAGATTTTTTTTTCGGCGCCTTTTTTTTGATGGGTTGCTTTTTATCATGATGGGAAATAGCAATGTCTTTTAAACTAATAACTTCAGAACTATTAGCATCCACAAAAGTCTCCCAATCACCTGGTCTATTATCTATTTGAGTAGTAATTCTATAAGCTAATCGTGTTGGCTTTTCTGTATTATAAATTACAAGTTTTACTTTTTGAGATAAAATAATGCCTCGGTTAGTATTTATTTTTGCATTAGATATTCCAATAGCTGCCTCACTTGAAATAGTAGGATTCGTAGGAATATTATCAACAGAAGCGTCATAATTATTTGATGAAAATGCTACTTTATTTGAATCTGAAAAATTAATTACAAATTCAGAATCATAAACTGGAACATCATTTACCATCTGTTGAAAACGTAAGGTCTCACCCGCTAAACTTTTTCTTACATAAGTAAGTTTAAAATTGTGATAGGGTTGAATATTAAATTCCTTAGTATGATCAATAATCCATTTACGTGCTACTGGTTCCCTCTCTGAAACTTGAGCATTAGATTTAAAAAAAACAATAAATAAAAGAATTAATACTAAATTTAATCTTAGTTTCATAATGGTTTATACTTAAATATTAAAAATTAATTTGCAACAAATTAAATGAAAATTATTTGTTAATAAAAATTTAATTATTAACGATTTGATAATATACCCTGCTTTAATAGTTGTCCAAAGTCAAACATATCTTCATAGGTGGTATATAAAGGAACCGGAGCCAAACGAATTACATTAGGTTCACGCCAATCTGTAATGACGCCGTTTTTCATTAAATAATCAAATAAACTTCTGCCTTCTCCGTGAAGAAAAACAGACAATTGACACGCTCTTTCTTCTTGATTAGTAGGTGTAATTACTTCAAAAGTACTGTTAACTTCTTTGTCGATTTCATGTAAAATAAATTCTAAAAAGGATGTAATTTGATTTCTTTTTGCTATTAATTTATCCATTCCGACTTCGGCAAATAATTCTACCGAAGCTAAATAAGGAGCTAATGACAAAATAGGCAAATTACTTATCTGCCAACCTTCAGCACCATGAACGGGATCAAAAGAAGGCTCCATCTTAAAACGGCGTTCTTTGTTGTGACCCCACCAACCTGCAAAACGAGGTAAATTAGAATGATGGTGCTTTTCATGAACAAAGCAGCCCGCAGCATTTCCTGGTCCAGAATTCATGTATTTATAAGAACACCAAGATGCAAAATCAACATTCCAATCGTGGAGTTCTAACTTAATATTTCCTGCTGCATGTGCTAAATCGAAACCGACAATTGCCCCTACTTTATGACCTGCTTCTGTAATGGCATTCATATCAAAAACTTGACCAGTATAATAATTTACTCCACCAAATAATACTAGAGCCAGTTCATCGCCTACTTCTTCAATTTTTGAAATTATGTCTTGAAGACGAATATTGTGTTCGCCCTCACGTCTTTTAATTTCAATGAGGGCGTTTTCTGGTTTGTAACCGTGATGATTGACTTGCGATTGAAACATATATTGGTCAGAAGGAAATGCTTTTTCTTCGCAAATGATTTTATAACGAGTTTTGGTTGGACGATAAAACGAAACCATTAACAAATGTAAATTAACCGTTAAAGTATTCATTACTGTAACTTCTGAAGGTTTAGCGCCTACAATTTTACCCAACGGATTTGCAAAACGCTCATGATAATCCCACCAAGGTTTATCGGCATAAAAATGACCTTCCACGGCAAGATTTGCCCAATCATTCATAACGTCATCTACATATTTTTTAGTTCGTTTGGGTTGCAATCCGAGTGAATTTCCTGTAAAATAAATCACATCTTTACCATTATGCTGTGGAAAGATAAATTCATTTCTGTAGTTTTTTAATTCATCTTGTGCGTCCAATTGCTGAGCGAAATTTCGGGTATTTTGGAATGTCATGGTTTGTTTTATTTCAATTTTGGAAGGGATAAGTCACGACTTATCAGTACTCGTTTGTAAATGTATAGAAAAAAGAGGAATTAAAAAAAACGAAAATAATTCTTACTATTTTATTAAATGAATTGGGTTACATTCAAATTTGTAAAATTCCAAAACTTATTCTGTTATATTTGTGCCACTAAAAAAATAGAATGAGAAAAATGTTTTCATTATTGGTATTGTTTTCAATGGCTTTATTTGGTCAAGATCAAAACGATACTAATGCTATTGAAGTATCTTTTTTAAGGGGAAATGTTTTACCTCATACTTCCGATTTGTACCATCTACAGGGACATGCAGAAGGGGTTTTAGTGAGTTTTATAAAGCAAACTCATGGAAAAGAGGAGTGGCATTCGGCTTATAATTTTCCAGATTACGGGATGTTTCTTGAATATCAAAACTACAACAATGACTTTCTAGGAAAAGTATTTGGAGCAGGAGTATTATATAATTTTTACTTCTTGAAAAGGCATTTAGAATTGAAAGTAGCTCAAGGAGTTGGTTATGCTACTAATCCTTATAATAAAGTTGAAAATAGTAAAAATAAAGCATTTGGTTCTACTTTTATGGCAAATACCAACATTGGTTTATTTTACAAAAAAGAGCATCTAATTGATAATTTTGGTTGTCAAGCCGGAGTTTTTTTCACCCATTTTTCAAACGGAAGAACCAAATCACCCAACAGTGGCATCAATTCATTTTTAATAAATGTTGGGTTGAATTATGATTTTTCTAAAACAATTAATAGAACAATTGATTCAGTTGCACTTCATAAAAACTATTGTGAACCGTTTAAATATAATATTGTTTTAAGAAGCGGTTACAATGAGAGTCAAATAATTGGAAGCGGACAATATCCATTTTATCATATTAGTTTTTTTGCAGACAAGCGATTTAATAGAAAAAGTGCTTTGCAGTTGGGAGCGGAACTTTTTTTAACGAATTCGTTTAAAGATTTTATTAAGTACAAATCAATTGCTTATCCAGAATTAAATATTGATGCCAATACCGATTATAAAAGAGTGGGAGTTTTTGTTGGATATGAATTATTTGTAAATAAAATATCACTCGAGGGACAAATTGGATATTATGTTTACCGTCCCTTTGTGAATGATATATCTATTTATGACAGAATTGGTTTTAAATACCATTTTAATCCAAAAATATTCACCAGTTTTTCTGTAAAAACACACATGTTTTTTGCTGAAGCATTAGAATTTGGCGTTGGTGTTAGATTATAAAAGTATGAAAAAACTATTTTTATTATTGAGTTTTATATTGGTTTTCATTTCTTGTGAAAAACCAAGCGAGTGCATTGAAAATACTGGCAATATAGTTACTAAAACTATTCCTGTAATGCCGTTTTCAAAAATAAAACTGTATCGCGGAATTGCATTAGTTATCACCCAAGGACTTGAATATAAAGTTGTCGTACAATCGGGTAGCAATCTTATTGATAATATTGAAATTAGTCAAGTAGACAATCAATTGACTTTAAAAGACCATACTTCATGTAATTGGCTTCGAGATTATGGCCAAACTATAGTTTACATAACAACTCCAAATCTTGAAGAAATCTATTCTAAAACCGATAGAGACATCAGTTCTAATGGTGTTCTAACATTTTCGTCGTTGCATCTTTATGCTTTAGATGCCAACGGTGATGGAGAAAATGCCGCAGGAACCGGAGATTTTTATCTAAAAATTAACAACAATAAATTAATTATTGAGGATAATACGGTTTCACGATTTTTTATTTCAGGCAGTACTTCAAATGCCCAATTTGATTTTTGGGCGGGGGATGGCAGAATAGAAGCCGGAGATTTAGCTGCTCAAACTATTGACATTTATCATCGTGGATCTAATGATATGATTGTGAAACCAATTCAAAATATTAGAGGAAAAATGGTAAGTACTGGCAATATTATTCTAAGAAATAATCCACCAATTGTCGATGTACTGCAATTATATATTGGGCATATAATTTATAATTAATTTATAGAAGTTTTCTCTCTAAATATCGTTTCCAAGTTTTTACTTTTCAATACGATTTGAAGTGTTTTCAATCCGTTTTCTTGAGCAAAGTCAAATAAAGACGAACGCATGTCTAGTTCGGTTTCAAAAGTCAATTCCCAAACTTTTTGATGTGTGTTTCTGAAAGACTTTAGATCTAATAATTTTGCAAATAATGCTTCATCGATTGTTTTATCAAATTCTACTTCTATAATTTGTTCTTTAATTTCAGAAACCAATTTGTCTAATTTTTTATCGGTAACAATTTTACCATTATTAATAATAATTACACGATCACAAATGGCTTCAACCTCTTGCATGATATGAGTAGAAAGAAAAACAGTTTTATTTTTCCCAACGTTTTTAATAACGTTTCTAATTTCTAACAATTGATTCGGATCTAAACCGGTAGTTGGTTCGTCCAAAATCAACACATCTGGATTGTGTAATAAAGCGGTTGCCAAACCAACGCGTTGACGGTATCCTTTAGATAATTGTCCGATTTTTTTGTGACTTTCAGACATCAATCCAGTCAATTCTATTACCTCATCAATACGTGATTTAAGCACTTTATAAACATCCGCATTGAATTCTAAATACTCACGCACATACAAATCCAAATATAAAGGATTGTGTTCTGCCAAATAACCCACTGAAAGTTGAACGGCTTTTTGGTTATCGTTTACATCATTTCCGTTTACCGAAGCCTTACCTTCATCAGCATTGATATAGGTTGTCAAAATTTTCATTAAGGTTGATTTTCCGGCACCATTAGGACCCAAGAAACCAACAATTTCTCCTTTTTCAACTGAAAAAGAAACATTGTCAAGTGCTTTATGAACACCATAACTTTTTGAAATGTTTTGAACTTCTATAGACATAAAATTTATTTTGAACAAAAGTAAGCAGAAAAATTATGTTAAACATAATCAATCACAAAATGCCTTATTATTAATCCAAAAAGTAACTTAATAGATTAATTATTGTAAAAATAAGTAAACAAAAAGAGTATTCAAGATATTTGTAATAATTTTGTAGATTATAATATCTCAATCACGAAAATGAAAATTATGGAAAACAACAAAGAAATGAGAAAGTGGTTGGATGACTTGAACTTGTCAAAACCGCTAGTAATTGCGGGTCCTTGTAGTGCAGAAACAGAAGAACAAGTATTGAAAATTGCTCACGAATTGAAAAATTCGGACGTGTCCATTTTTAGAGCTGGAATCTGGAAACCAAGAACACGTCCAGGGGGATTTGAAGGCGTTGGTGCCATTGGATTGAAATGGTTGCAAAAAGCCAAAGCTGAAACCGATTTGTTAATGGCTATAGAAGTTGCCAATGCAACTCATGTAAAACTTGCTTTGGAACACAATATTGATGTATTGTGGATTGGCGCACGAACAACCGTTAACCCATTTGCGGTTCAAGAAATTGCTGATGCACTTCAAAATACGGATAAGATTGTGTTAGTTAAAAATCCCGTAAATCCAGATTTGGCATTGTGGATTGGAGGCGTTGAGCGTTTGTACAATGCTGGAATCAAGAATTTAGGCGCTATTCATAGAGGATTTTCTACTTATGAAAAAACAAAATACAGAAACATTCCAGAATGGCAAATTGCCATTGAATTGCAAAGCAAATTTCCAGATTTACCTTTAATTTGTGATCCATCGCACATTACGGGACGTAGAGATATGATTCAAGTAGTGTCTCAACAAGCTTTAGATTTGAACTATGATGGCTTAATTATTGAAACACATACTGACCCAGATAAGGCATGGAGCGATGTAGCACAACAAATTACTCCTACAGTTTTGAAACACATATTACAAAATTTAAAAATCAAAAAAACATCGTCTAATGAAGAAGATTTTAATACTGAAATGATCAAACTTCGAGCTAATATTGATATTGCCGATGCTAAATTATTAGAACTCTTGGGCAACCGAATGAAAGTAGCCGAACAAATTGGCACATTGAAAAAAGCCAAAAATGTTGCGGTTCTACAAAACAAAAGATGGAATGAAATTTTAGAAAGAATGATACTTGAAGGAGAAGAAAAGGGCTTAAGTGAAGAATTTATTCTTAAATTATTTAAGGCAATTCACCAAGAAAGTATTAGTCATCAGGAGAAAATTATTAACTCTTAACTATTTTAAATGTTAAATTAACGTAATTTTGACATTTAAAATTTACAATAAAATTAATGACTGGAATCGTATATAAATCTACCGGAAGTTGGTATACCGTGAAATCAAATCAAGGTGATTTTATGGAATGCCGTATCAAAGGGAAATTCCGAATTAAAGGAATAAAAAGCACCAATCCAATTGCCGTTGGTGATATAGTAGATTATGATTTAGATGAAAGTTCGGATGTGGTTACGGGAACGATAACCAACATATACGATCGAAAGAATTACATTGTTCGAAAATCGGTTAATTTATCGCATCAAATGCACATTATCGCCTCCAATTTGGATTATGTTTTTCTGTTAATAACGGTCAATAATCCGCCCACAACCTTCAATTTTATAGATCGATTTTTAGTAACTGCCGAGGCCTATGGAATTGAAACCATTTTGGTATTCAATAAAATTGACACTTTAGACGAGGTAACTATAGATGAGCAATTGTTCATGCAACATGTCTATCAAGAAATTGGATACAAATGCTTGAGAGTTTCAGCCAAAGAAGGAAAAGGAATTGAGGAGTTAAAAGAACTTATGATAGGAAAAACAACCATGTTTTCGGGTCATTCAGGTGTTGGAAAATCTACATTGGTGAATGCTTTAGAACCCAGTTTGGATTTAAAAACCAAAACCATTTCCGAACAAAGTAGGCAAGGACAACACACTACAACTTTTGCAGAAATGTATGATTTGTGCTTTAATGCTAAAATTATTGACACACCCGGCATCAAAGGATTTGGAATTGTAGATATGGAAAAAGAAGAAATTAGTGGATATTTTCCTGAGTTTTTTAAACTAAAAGACCAATGCAAATTCAATAATTGTTTGCACAAAGAAGAACCCAAATGCGCCATAAAACAAGCTTTGGAAGAAGATAAAATAGCTTGGACCCGTTACAATAGTTATCTAAAAATACTGGAAGGTGATGATGAACATTATCGAACCGATATCTATAACGACGACCGAATGGCAAGTGATGAAACGAGGAATAAATAAGTCGATAGTCTTTAAGTTATAATGTCAAAAGTCAACGAATATTTCAATTACAAACATTTTTGCTATTTTTACTTTAAGACTTTATGACATTCAAACTTTTAGACTAATAAAATGAAA
>Ga0209499_1001062_pt1 | contig 19696 bp, 24 predicted proteins | sample C_130208_EF_Meta_FD_187306 | JGI IMG/M metagenome (GOLD analysis project Ga0209499, IMG submission 187306) | Freshwater microbial communities from Lake Croche, Canada to study carbon cycling - C_130208_EF_MetaG (SPAdes) (version 2) | ecosystem: Environmental > Aquatic > Freshwater > Lake...
AGAGGTGCAGCAAAAGCTCAATCTGCATAAACCGGGCACCTTGGGTCAGGCTGGCAGGATATCTGGAGTTACGCCTGCGGCCCTCTCTCTGTTGTTGGTCCATCTTAAAAAAGGTCTAGGCCGCACCCAAGAAGAAGTTCATGAGTAATGATTTGGTCTTTTTGGGGATTGAGAGTTTGGGCCTTAATCTGAGCCCTGCCAATATCTCGGATTTAGAGCTTTTCTTGCAGGAAATGGGCCGCTGGAACCGGGTCCATAATTTAACTGCAATTGAAGGCGAGAAAGACTCAGTTAGATTGCATCTCATTGATTCTATGACAGTTTTACCAGTAATGCGCCGCTTTATAGGCTTACCAAACCCCAAAATTGCGGACCTTGGGTCGGGTGGCGGTTTGCCTGCAATCCCAATTGCTATTTTGCAGCCGGAGTGGCATTTGACTTTGATTGAGGCTATTCGTAAAAAGACAGCATTTTTGCAGCATGTGCGCGGTAAGTTGGGTTTAAAGAACATTCAGGTCTTGAGCGAGCGCGTTGAGGCAGTAGCGAAATCACAGCCAGGTCAGTTTGACGCGGTGATTTCTAGGGCATTTACTAATCTTGCCCATTTTTTAGAGCTGTCCTTGCCGCTGCTCACGCCCAATGGCCTCATATTTGCCATGAAGGCTAAGCGCGCAGATGAAGAGTTGCAGGGCGTTTGTATGGACAACTGGCGACTGGTGGCCGATGAGCCCCTAGAGATTCCGAATTTGGCGGTGGAGCGCCGACTTTTAGTTTTAACCCCTGTGAGAAAATTACCCTTTTAAAGCGCGACATTTTTAAGAAAAATTATGGCCAAAATATTCTGTATTGCAAATCAAAAAGGCGGGGTTGGCAAAACTACTACCGCTGTTAATTTGGCCGCTGGTTTAGCTGGACACCAGCAACGTGTTTTATTGGTGGATTTGGATCCACAAGGTAATGCGACGATGGGCTCAGGAATTGAAAAAGCAGATCTCAACAGAACTGTGTATCAAGTCTTGATTGGTCTTTCGACAGTAAAAGAATCCGCAGTCCCTTGCGAGAGCTCTGGATACGATGTTTTGCCAGCAAACCGCGATTTGGCAGGCGCAGAAATTGAGTTAGTAGATTTGGATTCGCGCGAACAAAGATTGAAAGATGCACTTGCTCTTGTTGCGAATGACTACGACTTTATTTTGATTGACTGTCCCCCTGCGCTATCTTTGTTAACACTAAATGGATTGTGTGCAGCGAATGGCGTGATCGTACCAATGCAATGTGAATACTTTGCATTGGAAGGCCTGTCGGATTTAGTGAATACGATTAAGCAAGTTCACGCAAACTTAAATCCTGATTTAGTGATCATCGGTTTATTGCGCGTGATGTTTGATCCGCGCATGACTTTGCAACAACAAGTTTCTGATCAACTACTTGAGCACTTTGGCGATAAAGTATTTAAGAGCATCATTCCTCGCAACGTCCGCCTGGCCGAAGCCCCGTCCTATGGTCTTCCTGGGGTGGCGTTTGATAAGACATCGCGTGGCTCAAAAGCCTACTTAGAGTTTGGTGCCGAGATGATTGAGCGCATTAAGCAAATGTAAAAACTAGGAACAATAAAAATATTATGGTTGCAATCAAGAAAAAAGGTTTGGGTCGTGGCTTAGAGGCACTCCTTGGCGATAAGGCACAAAAAGAAACCACAGCTGAGATTAATCGTTTGCCATTAAGCGCATTACAGGCTGGCAAATATCAGCCGCGTCAAAAAATGGAAGCGGGCGCATTGCAAGAGTTGGCCGAAAGTATTCGCGAGCAAGGTGTGATGCAGCCTTTGTTAGTGCGCTTGGTTGCCCCCGGCAAATACGAAATTATTGCTGGTGAACGTCGCTTTCGTGCGGCAACTTTAGCTGGTTTAAAAGAGGTGCCTGTATTAGTTTCTGGAGCAAATGACCAAGCTGCTGCTGCAATGGCTTTAGTTGAGAACATGCAGCGCGAAGATCTCAATCCGCTGGAAGAATCTCAGGGCCTTGCAAGGTTAATTGAGGAATTTGGTTTTACGCATGAGCAAGCGGCAAAAGCGGTGGGTAAGTCACGTAGCGCTGTAAGTAATTTATTGCGTTTAAACCAGTTGGCAAAACCAGTGCAGGCCATGCTCTTGGCGGGCGATATTGATATGGGCCATGCCCGCGCTTTACTGCCTTTGCCTGGGGCAAGCCAAGTTGCTTTGGCGCAAAGAATTGCTGCCCAGGGCCTATCCGTCCGTGAAGCCGAGAGAATGGCTACTGCCCTAGCGCTTGCTGGCGGTCAAATTGGGGACAAAAAAGCCAAAGCTAAGGCAGAAGGTGGCGCACCAAGTCGCGATCCAGATATGCGTCGCTTAACTCAAGAAATCGCTGATTTGATTGGCTTAAATGCAGAATTTAAGTTTAAAGGCAAGGGTGGTGAGCTCAGAATCCGCTTTAGCCAATTTGATGAGCTAGACTCCCTGTTAAAAAAATTGGGTATTGGGGCAGATTAAAGCCCTTTTACTTCGCCTCGAGAAATGAATTTTGTGAAAAAAGAACGGCCAGCTCCAATGCATCAATGGGATGAAATCGATAGCGACTCCTATAAAGCTCTAAGCAAAGATGAAATGGATGCATTGCGTAAGGCAAAGCCAGACAATTTTGGGTTAATGAATTCGTGGTGGATTGTTTTGAGTCAGGCAGTACTAACCTTAGCGATTGCTACTGCCTGCTTTGTTTTTTCTGGCCAGGCCGATAAAAGCGTTTATACTTATTCGGCTTTGGTAGGCGGTTTGATTGGGTTTTTACCCTCAGCTTTATTTTTGGTGCGTTTAGAAGCAGCAAAAAAGAATGTAAAATCAAGCCCTGGTGGATATTTAGCAGCAGTGGTTTCTGGCGAATTTATAAAAATCGTAGCAACCGCTCTCCTCTTTATTGGCTTTGCCTTGAAGCAACCTGATTTGAAATGGATTCCATTGCTTGTCACTTATTTGGCTACGCTCAAATGTTATTTGCTAGCGTGGTTTTGGAAGTAACAGGTGGTAAATATACATAAGGACAAGTTTAGAGATGTCTAGCGAAGTCAACGCAGCAGGAGCGGCCCATCAAGTGGCGAGCGAACCGCTTACACCCACTGCTTATATTGCTGAGCACTTACAAAACCTCAATAATATTGGCGGGGCGCAAACCTCAGTTATTGATTTCAGCATCATTAATTTAGACACCATCTTTTGGACCTCGGTAATGGGGTTGATCACAGTTTTTCTGCTGATGCTTGCTGCACGTAGGGCATCTCCTGGCGTTCCTGGTCGCTTTCAATGTTTGATTGAAATGTTAGTTGAGATGGTCGATAACCAGACCAAAAGCATTGTTCATGGCGATAGAAGCTTTATTGCCCCGCTCGCCCTGTTTGTTTTTTGCTGGATTATTCTTCTAAATACCTTGGACTTGGTGCCGGTAGATTGGATCTTTGGGGTTAATCAATTTATTGGTGGTTTCGGAGTTCATATTCCTCATCACAAGATAGTCCCCACCACCGATCTGAACGCAACCTTCGGTCTATCTTTTTCAGTTCTGCTGTTGGTGTTCTTTTACAGTTTCAAAGTCAAAGGCCTTGGAGGCTTTTTGCACGAGCTGGTTTCAGCGCCCTTTGGTGCAAAGTGGTACTTGGCACCTTTTAATCTGATATTGAACATCATTGAATATATTGCTAAGGGCGTTTCCCTTGGCATGCGACTTTTTGGCAACATGTACGCAGGAGAGCTATTATTTTTGCTTATCGCCCTTTTGGGAAGCATGTGGACCTTTAACTTAGATTTGTACATGCTTGGCTTCGTCGGCAACGTGATTGCAGGCTCAGCTTGGGCAATCTTTCACATCTTGGTTATTTTGTTACAAGCATTTATTTTCATGATGTTGACCTTGGTTTACATTGGGCAAGCCCACAGCCACCATTAACTTTTTTATTTTTAACCTCACTTTCAATACTTAGGAGTAAACATGCAAGCATTCTTAGCCAACATCCAAGGACTAACCGCTATCGGTATCGGCCTCATCATCGGCCTCGGCGCATTAGGAGCCTGTTTGGGCATTGGCCTAATGGGCGGTAAGTTCATTGAGGGCGCTGCCCGTCAACCAGAATTGATCAATGAATTACAAACCAAAATGTTCCTTTTGGCTGGTTTGATCGACGCTGCGTTCTTGATCGGCGTTGGTGTTGCAATGTTGTTTGCTTTCGCAAACCCACTGCTCGCAGTTATTAAGTAATTGTTTTGGCGTGGATGACCATCAGGTCATCCTAATGTTCTCAACAATACTGAAAGGAATATCGTGAATCTGAACGCGACCCTATTCGCGCAAATGATCGTTTTCTTCGTCTTATGGTGGGTTGTTGCACGCTTTGTGTGGCCGCCACTAGTCAAGGCGCTAGATGAGCGTTCAAGCAAAATTGCTGATGGCTTGGCATCTGCCGAGCGCGGTAAAGAAGCGCTCGCTTTGGCAAGCAATGAAGCAGAGCAAGAATTAACCAAAGCACGCCAAGAAGGTGTGCAGCGTGTTGCAGAAGCAGAAAAACGTGCGCAAATGTCTGCTGAAGAAATTCGCGCAAATGCACAAGCTGAAGCAGCGCGCATTATTTCTCAAGCAAAGCAAGATGCAGATCAACAAGTAACTCGTGCTCGTGAAGTATTGCGCGCTGAGGTCGCGGCGTTGGCGGTTAAGGGGGCAGAGCAAATTTTGCGTCGTGAAGTTGATGCAAAGACCCACGGCACATTGCTTGAGCAACTAAAGGCAGAACTTTGATATGGCTGAGTTAGCCACAATTGCACGCCCTTATGCTGAAGCGCTTTTTCAAAGCACCAAGCCTGCTGCGCTTGCTACTTGTTTGGAGCAGCTAAATGAATTGGCGCAGATTGCTGCATTGCCAGAGCTTGCTGCTTTATCAAACAATCCAAAAGTTTCTGCTGATGATTTAAGCAAATTACTTTCTGGCATGGTAAAGACCAAGTTAGATGGTCAGGTTGCAAGCTTTTTAAATCTATTGAATCAAAACCACCGCTTAGCTGCTCTTCCCGAAATTGCCCATCAATTTGAGGCAATGAAGAATAAGAGCGAAAGTGCTGCAGAAGTAAACATTACTAGCGCATTTCCATTAGAGGGTTCTGCGCTAACCGATTTGCTGTCGAGTTTGAAGAAGCGCTTTGGTGGTAAAGAATTGCGCCCGACCATCCAGATAGATCCTGAATTGATTGGTGGAGTTCGCATTCAAGTTGGTGATGAAGTAATGGATAGTTCAGTCAAGGCGCAGTTAGCCCAAATGCAAATCAGTCTTGGCGCATAAAGTGATCCCGATTAAGAACATACGAAATAAGACCCAGGAGTAAGTAATGCAACTCAACCCTTCCGAGATCAGCGAGCTGATCAAAAGCCGAATTAGCGAAATGGGTGTTGACACCCAGTCTCGTAATGAAGGCACTGTTATTTCAGTGACCGATGGTATCTGCCGCGTACATGGTTTATCTGGTGTGATGCAGGGCGAAATGTTGGAGTTTCCTAACAACACTATCGGTCTTGCCTTGAACCTTGAGCGTGATTCAGTTGGCGCTGTAGTGTTGGGTGAATATACCCACATTAAAGAAGGCGATCCAGTTAAGTGTACAGGCCGTATCTTAGAAGTTCCAGTTGGCCCAGAGTTGCTTGGCCGCGTTGTAAACGCACTGGGTCAGCCGATTGATGGTAAAGGTCCAATCAATACTAAGTTAACTGACTTTATCGAAAAAGTTGCTCCAGGCGTGATTGCACGTCAATCTGTTAGCCAGCCAGTTCAAACTGGTTTGAAAGCGATTGATGCAATGGTTCCAATTGGCCGTGGTCAGCGTGAGTTGATCATTGGTGACCGTCAAACAGGTAAGACAGCAGTCGCAGTTGACGCGATCATTAACCAAAAAGGTAAAGGCGTTTATTGCGTTTACGTGGCGATCGGTCAAAAAGCTTCTACTATTGCTAACGTTGTTCGCAAGCTCACAGAACTAGGCGCAATGGAATACACCGTTGTTGTAGCGGCGAGCGCTTCGGAGTCTGCTGCAATGCAGTACCTCTCAGCATATGCTGGATGCACGATGGGTGAATATTTCCGCGATCGTGGCGAAGACGCATTGATCGTGTATGACGATTTAACAAAACAAGCGGTTGCATACCGTCAGATTTCTTTGCTCTTGCGTCGCCCACCAGGTCGTGAAGCCTACCCTGGCGATGTGTTCTATCTACACTCACGTTTACTTGAGCGCGCTGCCCGTGTAAATGCCGAGTACGTTGAGAAATTTACAAATGGTTCGGTAAAAGGTAAGACAGGCTCTTTGACTGCACTGCCAATTATTGAGACTCAAGCTGGTGACGTTTCTGCATTTGTTCCAACCAATGTGATTTCGATTACCGACGGCCAGATCTTCTTGGAAACCGACTTGTTTAACGCTGGCGTACGCCCTGCGATTAACGCTGGTATTTCTGTGTCACGCGTTGGTGGCGCAGCTCAGACTAAAGTGATCAAGAAATTATCTGGCGGTATTCGTACCGACTTAGCTCAGTATCGTGAATTAGCAGCGTTTGCGCAGTTTGCATCTGATCTTGATGATGCAACTCGTAAGCAACTCGAGCGCGGTAAGCGTGTTACTGAGTTGTGTAAACAAGCGCAGTACAAGCCTTTGCAGGTTTGGGAAATGGCTGCCTCACTTTATGCCATGAACAACGGCTACTTTGATGATCTTGAAGTAAAGCATGTATTAGCATTTGAAAAAGGTTTGCAAGATCATTTGAAATCAAAATACGCTGATTTAGTTGGCCGTATTGAAGAGAGCAAAGACTTGAGCAAAGATGATGAAGCTGCTTTGCGTTCTGCGATTGAGGATTACAAGCGTTCAGCCTCTTTCTAAGAGGACTCGCATAAATCATGGCAAGCACAAAAGAGATACGATCTAAGATCAAGAGCGTGCAAAATACGCGCAAGATCACTAAGGCAATGGAAATGGTCGCCGCATCCAAGATGCGTCGCGCCCAAGAGCGTATGCGTAATGCGCGCCCTTATGCTGAAAAAATTCGTGAGATTGTTGCTAATCTTTCAAAAGCAAATCCTGAGTTCCGCTCTTCTTACATGGTAATTCGTGACGTAAAGAAAATTGGCACAATTTTGGTTACAACAGATAAGGGCTTATGCGGCGGACTAAACACCAACGTATTGCGTCTGATTGCAAACCAAGTGCGCGATATGCAAGGCAGCAATATTGATATTGAATACACTGCTATCGGCTCAAAAGGGCTCCAGTTTCTAAATCGTTCAAAAGCAAAGATAATTTCTCAAACAACCCATATTGGCGATACACCACATATGGACATGTTAATTGGCGCAATAACTGCCCAGTTAGAGGCGTTTGAGCGCGGTGAAATTGATGCTGTTTATTTGGCATATAACCGCTTTGTAAATGCAATGAAACAAGAGCCTGTTTTAGAAAAACTCATACCACTGGAGCCAGTTGCATTGACTCCAGAAGAGAAAGCAGGAAATTCTTGGGATTACATCTACGAACCTGATGCGGAGTCCATCTTAAATGGCTTGCTTAAGCGTTATGTAGAGGCAATGATTTATCAAGCTGTTGCTGAAAACATGGCATCTGAGCAATCTGCCCGCATGGTCTCTATGAAGGCTGCGTCAGATAATGCAAAGAACGTGATTGGCGAATTGCAATTGGAATACAACAAGACACGACAGGCTGCTATTACTAAAGAGTTGTCAGAGATTGTTGGCGGAGCGGCTGCGGTTTAAGCGGTTAGCGTTTAGGAATACGAAAGAATTCAGGAATTAAAAGCGGAGAAATGCGATGAGTAACGGAAATATCGTGCAGTGTATCGGTCCAGTGGTGGACATTCAGTTCCCACGTGACAACATGCCAAACATTTATGAAGCCTTGACATTAGTTGAGAGCGGAGAAAAATCATTTGCTGAAAAAGGTTTGACCTTTGAAGTTCAGCAGCAAATTGGTGATGGTGTAGTTCGCGCAATTGCTATGGGCGCTAGTGATGGATTGCGTCGCGGTATGCAAGTAAAATCGACTGGTGCTCCAATTTCTGTACCTGTTGGTCCAGCCACGCTTGGCCGTATTATGGATGTTTTGGGTCGCCCAATTGACGATGCAGGCCCTATTGCTACCCAAGAGCGTCGCGCCATTCACCAGCCAGCACCAAAGTTTGAAGAACTCTCACCATCCGTTGACTTGTTAGAAACCGGTATTAAGGTTATTGATTTAGTTTGCCCGTTTGCTAAAGGCGGTAAGGTTGGCTTGTTCGGCGGCGCGGGGGTTGGTAAGACCGTGAACATGATGGAATTGATTAACAACATTGCTAAACAACACTCAGGTTTATCCGTGTTTGCTGGCGTTGGTGAGCGCACTCGTGAAGGTAATGACTTCTACCACGAGATGAAAGAATCTAACGTTGTAGATAAAGTGGCTATGGTTTTTGGTCAGATGAACGAGCCTCCAGGTAATCGTTTGCGCGTTGCGTTGACTGGTTTGACAATGGCCGAAGCATTCCGTGACGAAGGCCGTGATATTTTATTCTTCGTTGACAATATTTACCGTTACACCCTCGCCGGTACCGAAGTATCAGCGTTGTTAGGCCGTATGCCTTCCGCCGTGGGTTATCAGCCTACATTGGCTGAAGAAATGGGTAAGCTGCAAGAGCGCATTACTTCAACGAAGACTGGTTCTGTTACATCTATTCAGGCCGTTTACGTTCCTGCGGATGACTTGACCGATCCATCACCAGCTACAACCTTCTTACACCTAGACTCCACAGTAGTGTTGTCACGTGATATTGCTGCTTTGGGTATTTATCCAGCGGTTGATCCACTGGACTCAACTAGCCGTCAGCTTGACCCACAAGTAGTTGGTCAAGAGCACTATGATGTCGCTCGTGAAGTTCAGATGACTTTGCAGCGTTACAAAGAGTTGCGCGACATTATTGCTATTTTGGGTATGGACGAGTTGTCACCGGAAGACAAATTAGCTGTGTCACGTGCACGTAAAATTCAGCGTTTCTTATCCCAGCCTTTCCACGTTGCTGAAGTATTTACTGGTTCACCAGGCAAGTATGTTCCATTGAAAGAAACTATCCGTGGTTTCAAAATGATTTGCAGCGGAGAATTGGACCACTTGCCAGAGCAAGCGTTCTACATGGTGGGTTCAATTGATGAAGCCATCGAGAAAGCTAAGAAGCTTTAATCGAATTCATCTAGGGAAATTATGTCAACCATACGCGTCGATGTAGTAAGTGCTGAGAAATCTATTTTCAGCGGTGAAGCCAGGTTTGTAGCGCTTCCTGGAGAAAATGGTGAGCTCGGTATTTTGCGCGGCCATACTCCTTTGATTACACGCATTCGTCCAGGCTCAGTTCGTATTGAAAAAGCTGATGGTGATGAAGAGTTTGTATTCGTTGCAGGCGGCTATTTAGAAGTGCAGCCAGATCATGTCACCGTATTGGCCGATACCGCTATTCGCGGACATGACCTTGATGAAGCAAAAGCTAACGACGCAAAGAAACGCGCTGAAGAAGCTATGCAAAATCGTGGTTCAGAATTTGATTTGGCTTTAGCCCAATCAGAGTTTGCAATGGCAGCAGCACAGCTGGCTGCGATTGCTCGTTTCCGTCGTAAAAAGTAAGTATCGGATATTTCCTTGTTGTTAAATGACCGATTTTTAAAAGCCTGCTTGGGTGAAGCGGTTGATCAAACACCGCTTTGGCTCATGCGCCAAGCTGGTCGTTACCTACCAGAGTACAACGCTACCCGCGCAAGAGCTGGAAGCTTTCTTGGGTTAGCTAAAAATCCAGCCCATGCAACTGAAGTAACCCTCCAACCTTTGGATCGTTACCCATTAGACGCAGCGATTTTGTTCTCGGACATTTTGACCATTCCCGATGCTATGGGTTTAGGTCTGAAATTTACAGCAGGCGAAGGACCTAGTTTTGATCATCCTCTTCGCACGGAAGAAGCAGTTAAAAAATTACGCGTTGCCGACATGGATCAGCTTAAATATGTTTTTGATGCTGTATCAGAAATTCGCAAAGCTTTGGTTCAAGATGGTAAGCAGCGCGTACCGCTGATTGGTTTTTCTGGCAGCCCATGGACATTAGCCTGCTACATGATTGATGGTTCGGGCTCAGACGATTTTCGTCATGCCAAGACCATGATGTTTAGCCGCCCAGATTTGCTTGAGCATATTCTGGAGATTAATGTGCAGTCTGTGGCTGCTTATTTAATTGAGCAAGTTAAGGCAGGCGCACAAGCGCTAATGATTTTTGATACTTGGGGTGGATTACTTCCCGATGGTTGGTATCAGCGCATGTCTTTGGCTGCTATGCAAAAAGTGATTGCATTATTACCTCTTGAACATGAGGGGCGCAAGATCCCAATCATTATGTTCACAAAGGGCGGTGGTATTTGGTTAAATGACATGGCGCAAATTGGGGCAGATGTCATTGCGATCGACTGGACGATGCGCTTAAGCCGCGCTCGTCAGCAGCTTTTAGACATCAATAAACCGCTGGCTTTGCAAGGCAACTTAGATCCGCTAATTTTGTTTTCAGAACCAAAGCAAGTTGCAACTGCTGCTGAGAGCCTCTTGAATGACTTGGCGGGCGCTCCTGCGTTAAAGCCTGGTCTGCATTCCCTCGATGGCCATATTTTTAATCTAGGGCATGGCATTAACCAATTTACCCCACCTGAAAATGTGGCGGCTCTTTCCGAGGCTGTAATCAATCACTCAAAAGCCTTGCGTACATAGCACTAACTATAAGTAATTGCTAACTTAGGGCAGTATTTTGATAAAAGTTATGCACAGAAATGTGCAAAATAAAAAATACAGTGAGATTCGTGGGAATTATTAAACATTACCTTTATAAACGACTGTAAGCCATTGATTTATATTGAAAATTAATAAAATATTGATTTTCTGTCCAAGATAGCATTCCTATAAAATAACTATAGAAACGCAGAGTAGCAAATGATATCCACAGACTTATCCACAGGGTTAAATAACAAATTTTAGTAAATGATCCTCAGCCTATCGTAGTGCAGGTAGTAGTAGATAAGCCTTTAGTGCAGGGCTTTGATTACCTGTGGGATGTTGAAAAGATAGGCAAATTGCCTGAAATTGGCAATGTAGTTGAGATACCCTTTGCACGATCAAAAGAAATTGGGCTGGTAATAAAAGTAAGCAATCACTCCGATTATGAGATCGAAAAGCTCAAATACGTAGATCGCCTTGCACCACTTCCTGTATTGGACCCCGCCTTATTACGATTAATGAGTTTTGCAAGCCAGTATTACATCCATGCTTTAGGGGAAACCGCATTGCCGGTCATACCGCAGATGTGGAAAAAAGCAGATGAATGGGAAAAAATACCGAAAAAACTGGAATCTGCAGACAAAAAAAATAAAAAAAAGCTTGTAACAGTGGCAGAAGGTTTGATAACGGTAGAGCAATTGAATTCCGATCAAAAGGTCGCCCTATCTCAATTACTGGCAGATTCTCAAAAAGAAAATCAATTCAGGACAATTTTGTTGCAGGGCCAAACGGGGAGTGGCAAGACGGCCGTCTTTCTAAATTGGCTTGCAAGCACTCTTAACGAAGAGGGCGCCCAAGTACTTTTACTAGTGCCAGAAATTAACTTAACTCCGCAACTAGAAAGACGCGTAAGAGCCTACTTCCCAGATAAAAAAATGGCAGTGTTACATAGTGGTGTCAGCGAAAAGAAAAGAGGTATTGCTTGGTATGAGGCAATGACTGGCAAGGCGCAAATTATTATAGGAACCAGGCTAGCAGCCTTAACGCCCATGCCAAATTTACGTGCCATCGTGGTGGATGAAGAGCATGACCCATCTTATAAGCAACAAGATGGAACTAGATACTCAGCAAGAGATTTAGCAATCTGGCGAGCGCATGATCAAAAAATCCCTATCCTCTTGTCTTCTGCCACTCCATCATTAGAAACTTGGTTAGCAGCTCAATCCGGGCGCTATGAAAATATTCGACTTAATCAGCGCGCCCAGGGTGCAAGTTTACCTAGCGTGCATTTGATTAATACACGTGATCCAAAAAATCAATTTAGCCCAGGCAATGCAGGCGCGCCTAAGCAAAAAAGTTTGATTACAAAGACGCTTGCAAATGCTATTACAAAATCACTTGCAGAAAAAAAGCAAAGTTTGATTTTGATTAATCGGCGCGGTTATGCTCCGGTACTCAGTTGCTCAGCATGTAATTGGTTGTCAAAATGTAATCAATGCTCTACCTATACGGTAATTCATAAGGCCGGCGCTTTAACTAAAAGATCGGTATTGAATTGTCACCATTGTGGGTTAGTAAAGCCCATTCCACAGTTTTGTCCTGATTGTGGAAATGCAGATCTAAAGACGCTAGGTCATGGGACTCAAAAATTAGAAGATGCTATTGAAGAAATGTGGCCACAAGCGAGAGTGCTGCGGGTCGATACAGATTCAAGTAGAAGGAGTAAAGGGGCAGAGGCTCTCTTTACAAAAATACATGATGGCAATGTTGACATTGTCGTTGGCACTCAAATGATTGCTAAAGGACATGACTATCAAAATATTGGATTAGTCGCCGTATTAGAGGCAGATAGTCGACTCTATTCAGCAGACTTTAGGGCTGCCGAAAGATTATTTGCGCAGTTAGTTCAAGTGGCCGGGCGTGCAGGAAGATCGGGCATCAAAGGTGAGGCCGGGGGAGATATTTTTATCGAGACACAATACCCAGAGGCGCCTGTATTTCAGTATTTATTAAGACACGATGTCGATGGATTTTTAGCATTTACCGCTAAAGAGCGCGAAGAGGCAAAATTACCACCCTACTCATATCAAGCACTCATTCATGCAGAAGGGAAAAACCTAGATCAGGCGATTCAGTTTTTGAATGAACTCAAGGCGCGAATAAAAAATAAGGGCCTGATTACGAGAGAGCTTAAGATGTATGACCCAGTCCCTAAGCCAGTCATGCGGGTAGCGGGTGCAGAGCGCGCCCAATTATTAATTGAGTCAGGTAATCGCAAGTTACTACAAGAAACACTTGAAGTAATTGATCAAGAATTGCGCCAAGATTCCACAGGAAGAATCAGTAAAACATCACGTATTCGATGGTTGGTAGAGCGCGATCCGATTGCTATCTAAGCACCTGCGCTAGACTCGTATTGTGTGAGCGACATTAAGTCGTTTAAGTTAGAACTCAATATCTCAGAAGATGTTGGTCTAATTTTAAATAACCAAACTGCATACGGCTGGGTATTCACCACTTCAGGGCTGACATCCACCTCTTCATTAAGAGCAACAATTTCACCGCTGATGGGAGCATGAATATCGCTCGCCGCTTTAACGGACTCTATTGCAGCTATGGCTTCGCCCTGCTTCACTTGTTGGCCAATTTTTGGCGCTTGAAAAAACATCACATCACCTAAAGCTTCTTGCGCGTAATTGCTAATGCCTACCCAAACTAGCCCATCATCTTCAATGCTAGCCCACTCATGTGTTTCTGCAAATTTAAATGTGTCTTGCGTTTTCATTGTGTTTCCTTTGGAGTATGTGGGTGACGACGTGGAGTATGTCCCGGGTCAAGGAAATAAGTTGGCGTTTGGTACAGAGTGCCAAACTAATCCCAATGTCGGGGATTGATCAATCCCAAACTGTTAAAGCTAAATTAAGTCTTAGGTTTTTGCTGAGCCCGTACGATGAGTACGGTTGTATAAACAACTTGCGCAAATCCAGCGCTGCTTGCGATTGCTTGTCGGAATCCAAGTGCCACCTTCCAGACGCTTTTCGCGACTGCATGAGGAGCAGAACTTAAGGCTCTGTGAAGTTTCTTGGGTAGCAGCTGGAGTCGAAGTAGTCATGGGTAATCCGGGCAATTCAAATCTTGTACAGAAGTTCTATTTTACCCGTTTTGTCCCGCTGGGGCTGGGCTCAGGACAACTCGTACCGAATCGGCCGTTTTATTGCCATCAAAATCAAGCCAGGCCTTATTTTCAAAATCATAGAGCTTGCACTTCCGAGCCGTCTCGAAATACCATGCCCAAGAGAATTTTTGGATAAAAATACGCTCTGGAAGGATGGTTTCCAGGGTATTTTGGGCCTCTTGAAGGCGATATAGCGGCACGCTCATATCTACGTGATGGGCTGTGTGCTCCATGATATGGTGCATTAAAGAGCCCCAAATCCAATTAAAGGTCAAATGCACTGTGGTGGATACAAAAGGCTGGGCGCGCAACCACTCAGATTTCTTGTCATACCAAGAGACTGAGGTGTGGGTATGGTGAACATAGACCACAAAACCAATCATTCCATTCCAGAATAGGAAAGGAAGAGCAAAACCAGTGATGAGGCCAAGCCAAACAGATTGACCGGTGGCGAGGGCGCCGGCAATGAGACAGGCAATCCAGATAATGGCAAAGCCAGTAACCAGTAAATTGTCTTTCAAGAAAATTGGACGATCGCCAGGTTTATTTTTTGCATTCGGGAAGTACTCACGTCTCCACCAAATCTCAATGAGGTAGTAGAAAACAGGTCCCCAACCACTACGGTAAAGACGCTCTACGGCTTTACGCCAGGAAGGCAGAGCATCAAATTCTGCTTTTGATAATGGAGCCCAAACAAAGTCAAAGCCCTTGAGATTAGTCTGACCATGGTGAACAACGTTGTGCCCTACATCCCATAAGCTATATGGGGTTAGGGACGGTAAGAATGCAATGCGACCGAGTACTTTATTAAGTTCACGGTGCGGTGTGTAGCTTTGATGGCAAGCATCATGGCCTAAGATGAAGATGCGACCAGTAACAAAACCAGCAACTAAACCCAATACGATTTTGATCAGTACGCTCTCAATAAAAATGGTTCCAGCTATGCAGGCAAGCCATAAAACAGCATCTAATGCTAGCAAGGCAATTGCTTTTGCTGTTTCACCCTGAGCCATAGGGATCAACCAGCTACGAATAACTTTTCGGTGCGGCAACGGAAGATCTGGAGCCAAAGGATTAACCATGGATGGTTCGGATAGTGCAGAATTTAGATGATTTGACATGATAAGAATCAATAAGTTAGGTAGAAATGATAGCCTTTTTCACGAATTCACGCATGATGTAGGTCAAAATCCCCTCTGTTTTGGTGCGCCCGGCAGGAATCGAACCTGCGACCCTTGGCTTCGGAGGCCAATACTCTATCCACTGAGCTACGGGCGCCAATATGAAATTCACTAACTGCGCTATTGTAAGTGCCTATATCCTTAGGCTCTCGTTATAATCTCCTCAGAACCATCCTAAAAACCCGTCAAACTATAAAAAGTCCTATGAGCGAAGCGCACGGCAGCATCATTAAAACCCCTAAACAGCTGATCATTACGGTGTTTGCCACCTTTTTTGTGCCATTGATCATCATTTTGTTGCTATTGGTGTATGTGAATAACGGTAAACGTACTGATGCGGCTGCCTCTGCCGAGCAGTTGATTAAACCTGTTGCGCAACTGAATTACCAGGATGCTAGCGCTCCATCGGAGTCCAAAGAGGCCGCCCCAGCGACTAAATAAGGTTTAGCGCTCTAGATAAAGCTGGCTAAATGCCAGCTTTTTATTACTCTTCGTTTTGACCTTTTGCATCTAGCGCAACTTGGTACGCCTCTTTTTTGCTCAGCCCAAGCGCTTGAGCTAGCACGGCTGCAATTTCTTTGCTGCCTAAGTAAGGACTTAGGGCATTAGCCCATAGCAGGAGCGCCGAATGTTCAGGGGCCTCGTCCGCGTTGGCTTGGCGGCCGGCCACTAAGATAATAAATTCACCCCTGAGGCTCTCTGCTTTATCAAGCCACTCCGGAATATCCGCAGCAGTGAGTGTAACCAGCTGCTCAAATTTTTTGGTCAGCTCTCTTCCTACCATTAACTGTCGCTCTGCCCCTAGTTCTTTGCTAAGCGTTACCAGGGTCTCGCGTATTTGATGTGGTGATTCAAAAAAGATGCTCACTTTTGAATTGCTACGAATATCTTGTATGAGGGCGCCCCGCTCTTTTGCTTTATTTGGCCAGAAGCCAAGAAACTGAAACCGCCCTTCTGATGGCAGCATGACAGAGCCACTAGCAGAAATAGCAGTAGAAACCGCACTTGCACCAGGAATGGGAATAATGCGAAAGCCAGCCTTTTCTACCGCGTTTACTAGTCTTGCGCCCGGATCTGATACTCCAGGTGTACCGGCATCTGAAATGTAAGCCCAGCGTTCATTTTGAGTGAGGCGCTCAATAATGGTTTGCGCACCAGTAATTTCATTGTGCTCATGCAAAGCGACACATTTCTTATGGATGCCAAAATGTTGCAGCAGGGGTGCGCTATGCCTCGTATCTTCACAGGCAATACCGTCTACTGAATTAAGCACATACAGTGCACGTAAGGTAATGTCACCCAAATTGCCAATTGGTGTGGCAACCATGTATAGAGCACCAGCTGGCAGATCCTGTTGTTTTAAAAAGTCAAAGGAGCTTAATTCCATGTAGGCAATCTTTTGTAAAATAGTATTAATTAGTAAGAGAATACGTTGCTTTTGAAATCATGGGTAGCGTAGGCGGGTTGCCCGAACTATGGCGCATAATAATGCGATGGATAAAGATACTCTCGAACGTTTGCGCGCTCGCGCATCCCAACATTTTTTAGACAGCATTGCTGTAAAGCAAGCCGCTGAAAAAATACTTCCTGAGCAGGTTGCTCTCGGCATCGTCGCAATGACAAACTGCCTACGCGCTGGCGGAAAGGTAATGGCTTGCGGTAATGGTGGATCAGCTGCTGATGCGCAGCATTTCGCCGCCGAGCTGATTGGTCGCTTTGAGAGAGAGCGACAAGAGTTGGCTGCGATTGCGCTGACCACAGACACATCCATTTTGACTGCTGTGGGAAATGACTATAGCTATGACGAAATCTTTGCTAAGCAAGTGCGCGGTCTCGGAAAAAAAGATGACATCTTAATTGCTATCTCCACTTCAGGAAATTCAAAAAATGTAGTGAGAGCAATTGAGGCTGCAAAAAAAATGGGGATTCAGATTATTGCCTTGACTGGTAACGGTGGTGGAAAGATTGCCAGCTTATTAGACGTTAATGATATTCATCTGTGCGCGCCCTCCACTCGCACCGCTCGTATTCAAGAAACGCATTTAGTTTTGCTTCATGCCTTATGCGATGGCGTAGATCATTTATTGCTCGATTAATAAATTCATTCATTAAAAGGTATGCATATGCGAAATACTCTCATCATCAAATTACTTGCCGCATTGTTGGTCTCATCCTTCCTATCTGGCTGTGGCGTATTAGCGGTTGGCGGTGTTGTGGCAGGCGCAAGCGTATTAGCTGATCGGCGCTCTCCAGCTGTGCAGGCAATTGATAAAGGCATTGAGTTAGAGGCCGGCAATGCTTTAGCCAAGCGCTATGGTGATAATGTGCACATTAACGTGACATCATTCAATCAAAAGGTATTGCTAACTGGTGAGGTGAAGGATGCCGATATTAAGGGCCAGGCCGGCACCTTTGTAAAGGCAATGAAAAACGCCCGCTCTGTCTTTAATGAATTGATCATTGGGCCAAATAGCACCTTTACGGCTCGTGCGAATGATTCTTACCTCGAATCTAAAATCAAAACACAAATGATTTTCACAGACAAGTTGCCATCGAATTCAATGGCCATTGTTGCTGAAGGGAGCAGTGTTTATTTGATGGGCATTCTGACTCAAAACGAGGCAGCGATTGCCAAGAAAGTTACTAGCAATGTTGACGGTGTAAAAGATGTGTACGTCTACTTCGACATTATTTCTGATGCAGAAAAAACGCGCCTAGAAAAACAAGGTAAGGCAGATGAATCGCAGCCAAACTCAATGCCAAAGCAGTAAAGTTGTTTGATGGAAAGTGAGTAATGAATTTATCCAAACAACATCTGAAATCTTTTTTACTCGCCACCCTCTTCATGCTATGTTCGCTGAGTACGAAGGCATCCAGTGAAGATACAAAGGCGGCTTTACTTGCAAAGCAAAATGCTTGCCTGGGATGCCATGCGCTTGATAAAAAAATTGTGGGGCCCAGCTTTCAAGCCGTTGCAAAAAAATATGCAAATGACCCTAGCGCAACTACATTTTTAAAAAACAAAATTATTAAAGGTGGCTCAGGATCTTGGGGCGTTGTACCAATGCCAGCAAATGCAAAGTTGAGTGATGCCGATGTATCTTTATTGACTGGCTGGATTTTGCGCGGAGCGCCAAGCACAAATTAAGTTTGGCGAACGACTGGCTTTCCAAGAAACCAGGACCACACATCATTTGAGCGCTTAAAGTTTTGTTTAAGTGCATAGTCAAAGTCAGCCCACTGCTCGTTGGCAGCCTCTTCAACAATCGTGCCTGAATTTGCAGGCGGTAATTTCAAGTAAGCATCGGCATCACCATAGGCGTACTCAACAAGCATGCCCGCCTTTTGCGCCAGATGCATCATTGCCCGGTTATTTGCCAGGCAATGTACGAATAAGATTTCGATACGAGTATTGCGTGAGTGCACTGAAGCGCGGGCCAATAAGGCGGTACCAATGCCCTGCCCCCGGCCATTAGGCAGTACCGATACGCCAAACTCTGCGGCTAATGGCTGGCCTTTTGTTTCGGGTAGATATGCCAAATGAGCCATACCAATCAGGTTTAGCTGGGAGTCAAAGCTGCCAAAAATTGCATCTCTATTGAAATTAAGGTTCTCTACATAGCGATGAATCACTTCATCAGGAGTTTGAGTCCCAAAGCGAAGACGACGATCCTCTTCATTCAGCTGCAAAAGATGCTTAAGAATGCGCTCCCTATTTTCAGCATGCAATTCACGAACAGGCACGACAGAGCCAGCCGCATAGGGCTTGCTGGGTAAGTGACTATTCCCTAATTTATTGTGCATAGCAACATACTAGCAGAAACCAGCGCTTATTACAGGGTTTTCCCTTATAAAAAGAAAACAGGCGTAGAGGGGATAAAAATGGAGTTAAAAAATGAACATTTGCCTCAAATTTCCTACCCTATCCATGAAAACCCGTATTTCTTGAAAAAAATTGAAAAAATTTTCCCACCCTCCGCCCCTTTTTTACATGGGTTTATTAAAAAAGTAGGAAAAAACATCGCTTTTTTATAGAAAAAGACTACGAAAGGTGTTGACGGACCCTCAAAAGGGGTATAAAGTCTCATCTCTCTGCTGCAACGTTTTATGAATTTTCAAAACGCACAGCCCTCTTTAAAAATTAGTCAACCGATAATTGTGGGTACTAAGTGAAAGCATCAAGTCCTTCGGGACAGATGTAAATAAATAGTACTCATAGACAGTAAAAAGATTTGGTTTTATTACCAAGTCAATTTCTTTTGAATGAGTGCGACGATCCGCAAGGATCACAGGAATTAAACTGAAGAGTTTGATCCTGGCTCAGATTGAACGCTGGCGGCATGCCTTACACATGCAAGTCGAACGGCAGCACGGGTACTTGTACCTGGTGGCGAGTGGCGAACGGGTGAGTAATACATCGGAACGTACCTTATCGTGGGGGATAACGCAGCGAAAGCTGTGCTAATACCGCATACGCCCTGAGGGGGAAAGCGGGGGATCGAAAGACCT